>WNGK01000101.1_pt1 | contig 120033 bp, 106 predicted proteins | sample 5400601 | NCBI WGS metagenome assembly WNGK01 (sample SAMN13153376, study PRJNA577476) | soil metagenome | isolation source: 60 cm soil or saprolite under Garry oak tree replicate 1 | place: USA:California | collected 2016-06-15 | reverse complement strand
GGCTCGCACTTTTGCGCCACGCTTCCTTCAGACCTTGCCTCGCGACAACGCCCTTGCGCTTTGCTATCCTTCACCTCCATCAGGTTGAATGCGGGACTTGCACCCGCAAAGTAGTCGAGCATGCTCGGCACACGCTACCGTATCTCGCCGCTTCGCGGCTCGTTGATGCAGACATCCACATTGACGCTGTGCTGAGTTCCCGTTATTCCATCGGCGCAACCGGTGGACAAGTCAAGAGAATTTTAGTTTCTTAAGTGGGATTGTTAGCCGCGAAGTTAAGCAACGACGATCCTTTCCTCCGCAGACTCTCCAGATAAATGACTTCATTGTAGGGCGTGCGCGTCTGCCAGCATTTCCAGATAATGCGGATCCACTTGAAAGCCAGTGCTCGCACCGCCGCGTGATGCTCCTTACCCTTGGCGCGCTGCATGGCCTAGTAAGCTCGGGCCCAGAATGAGTGTTGAATAGACTCGGCAGCGTATTCGTGGAAGGACTGGCGAAAGAACTTGGGACAGAAGTAGCGCCACCTGATCCACTGCTGCTTACCGCTGCGTTCAATCACTGGGGCTACGCCGGAAAAGCGCACGAGTTCATTAGCCGTGGGCCAAAGCAAGTGGTGATGTTCTGGTTGAAGTTGAAATTGACAAGGCTGGCAAAGTTTCGTCGTCACGCGCTGTCAGTGGACATACTCTATTGCGCAAAGTCTCTGTCGAAGCCGCGCGCCGATGGGAGTTTGCTGCCAGTACAACCGATGACAAACGAAAGGCCCAACTTACATTCTCGTTTCAGATCGTCTCAGACAAGGCTGCTGGCTTGGATCGAAGCCCTGTTTTCTATCCGCCTTATCGTGTCGCGGTAAAGAGCGAACACCTTGTGACAACCACAAACTATTAGCAGGCGAACAAGACTCGTTGTCGCGACGAAGCCGAACGAGGTTGGATACAACCGGCTCGGGGGTCTATCTGATTGACGATTGGAGATAGTGCAGGCGAAAGAAGCCCGGGTTCTGATATGGAAGCATTCTCAACGTCGTAGTTTTCTCCTTGACGAACACGGTGTAATCAATAGCCAGGTAGTTAGTCTATGTAATTTGCGTAATCGACCGCCTTTGTTAATCGCACAATCGTCGCGCCTAATCCTCCCGCTTCCGGCGGCGCGTCTGTCCAATCAAAGACGAAATCGGTTCGGGCGAGAACGTTGCGGACAATGTCACGCTGCACGCCGATGCCTTTGCCATGAATGATGCGTACGACGGGAAAGCCTTTGCGATGGGCTTCGCGCAGATACTCCTCGACAACCGGCTTCACCTCACTCGGAGGGACCGTATGCAAGTCAAAGACGTCGGTGATTTCAATCTCGACCGGTTCAGGGAATGGATTCGTGTCGTCAGGTAGTGTCATATAATTGTGGTTCTTACTCTGAGTGTCCTCTGCATCCCTGTGGTGAGTATAGCCGGCGGAAGATTCACCACAGAGGTGCGGAGATCGCAGAGGCTGCGCAGAGAGTTCATCAAAGGCCGAGAGAACTTATCGTCGGGTGGTGGTCAGTTTCAATGCGAATGTCCGACAAACTTCAGTTTGTCGTCCAAGTTCGACAAGCTAAAGCTTGTCGGACATCAAACTAACGCACCAGTTACCGTCGCTATGGTTTTGCATTTCTGCTGCTTCGCCCTATAATTTTATTTGTTCTGGCAATCTTTTATTAGCTTGTTCCCGCAAACTTCGCAGGTCTTGCTGAGTTCATCCCGCAAAGGAGCGCAACGTTGGCGATTCGTCTGAGCAGGACTTTCGTTCTGCGGAAGCTCCATCAACTATCGGGGATTATGCCGCTCGGCATCTTTTTGCTGGAGCACTTTTACACGAACTCAAAAGCGCTCACCGGTCCAGCCGACTTCAACAATGCAGTCCGGGACTTGCAATCTATCCCATACATTCTGTTTGTCGAGATTTGCGGCATCTTCATTCCGTTAATTTATCACGCGGTCTATGGACTGGTGATCACAGTCGAGTGGAGGCCAAACAATCTAAACTATCCTTATCCGCGCAATTGGTTTTACACGATTCAGCGCGTGACGGGAATCGTTCTGTTCGTCTTCATTACTTTTCATGTTCTCAATTTCCGCTTTGGCATGATTCCGGGGCTGAATACGCTTTCTGTAGCACGTCATCCGGATCAGGCATTTGCGGTTGTGTCGCGCGAGTTCATGATAGTGCCGATCTTCATCGTATATGTAATCGGTATTGCTTCGACCGTCTGGCATCTGGCAAACGGCGTGTGGCTATTCCTGGTCGATTGGGGAATCACCATTGGCGAGCGCGCACAGCGCTTGACCGGCTATGCCTGTATTGCCTTCGGCGTTGTACTGCTGGCGGTTGGCATCAATGCTGCCGTCGCTTTCATTCATCCCGGAGGTTTGCTGGGAAAAATTCTCTAGAGGGTCCGACAACTTCAGTTTGTCCCAGTGTATAAACTGATCGCGGAAACAAACGACAAACTAAAGTTTGTCGGACATGATCTGAGATTTATGGCGAGTGGAATCAAGATCGCGGTAGTCGGAGGAGGGCTGGCGGGACTCGCGGCGGCGATGAAAATTGCCGAAGCGGGCCACGACGTCGATCTGTTTTCCGTGGTGCCCGTCAAGCGTTCGCATTCTGTGTGCGCGCAAGGCGGCATCAACGGCGCCGTCAATACCAAGGGCGAAGGCGATTCGACCTGGGAGCATTTCGACGACACGGTTTATGGCGGCGACTTTCTTGCTAACCAACCGCCCGCTAAAGCGATGTGCGAGATGGCGCCGGCGATCATCTACCTTTTCGATCGCATGGGTGTGCCGTTTTCGCGCACCAGAGAAGGGTTACTGGACTTCCGTCGTTTCGGCGGCACCAAGCACCACCGCACTGCCTTTGCCGGAGCTTCCACGGGGCAGCAACTCTTGTATGCGCTGGATGAACAGGTGCGCCGCTATGAAGTCGCCGGTCGAGTGCAGAAGTACGAAGGGTGGGAAATGATGTCGCTGGTGCTCGACGATCACCAGGTTTGTCGCGGCTTGGTGGCGATGAATCTTCGCTCGCTCGAGTTAAAAGCGTTTCCTGCCGATGCGGTGATCATCGCTACTGGTGGACCGGGCTTGATCTTTGGCAAGTCAACGAATTCGATGGTATGCACCGGCAGCGCGGTATCGGCTTGTTACCAACAGGGCGCTAAGTACGCGAACGGCGAATTCATTCAGGTGCATCCAACTTCGATTCCAGGCGATGACAAACTCCGTCTGATGAGCGAATCGGCGCGCGGCGAAGGCGGCCGCGTCTGGGTGCCGCGCGGAAAGGGTGACCATCGCTCGTCTTCGTCGATTCCGGAGCGCGAACGGTGGTATTTCCTGGAAGAGAAGTATCCGGCTTACGGCAACCTCGTTCCGCGCGACATTGCCACGCGTGAAATCTTCCAGGTTTGCCTCGACGGCTTTGGCGTCAATGGCGAGAACCAGGTCTATTTGGATCTGACACATATCCCGGCTGAGACGCTCGATCAAAAACTCGGTGCTATTCTGGAAATTTATGAAATGTTTGTTGGCGACGATCCGCGCCACGTGCCGATGCGAATTTTTCCCGGAGTGCATTATTCGATGGGCGGTCTGTGGGTTGATTTCAATCAGCATACGAACATTCCCGGTTTGCTGGCCGCCGGCGAATGCGATTACTCGATTCACGGAGCCAACCGACTCGGAGCTAATTCGTTGGTAAGTTGTGTCTATGGAGGTTTCATCGCGGCCCCGGCGGCAATCGAATGGGCGAAGAATGTCGAGCGCAACGGCGTTGACAGCTCACAAATTTACGAGCAGGAAACGAAACGGCAGCAGGAAATCAACAACCGTCTAGTCAACCAGAATGGGAACGAAAATCAGTACAAGCTGCATGAAGAGATGGGCCGCGTCATGACTGACAACGTCACAGTGATTCGTTACAACGATCGTTTGAAACAGACCGACGATCGTCTGCGTGAGCTAATTGAGCGCTATGACCGGATCTCGATCAATGACTCGAATCTGTGGGCGACGATGGCTTTGCCTCACGCGCGGCACTTGAAGAACATGATGGAACTGGCGCGTGTGATAACTCTGGGCGCCCTCAATCGTAACGAATCGCGCGGCGCACACTACAAACCCGACTTCCCGAATCGCGATGATGCAAACTGGCTGAAGACGACGATCGCTGAATATTCAGGCGAAGGCCCAGTGCTCTCTTACGATCCGGTCGATGTCTCTCTTATCAAGCCGCGCAGACGTGATTACGCGCATGCGAAGAAGGAAACGGCGAAGGCGTAGAAGGCAGAAGGCAGAAGGCAGAAGGCAGAAGGCAGAAGGCAGAAGGCAGAAGGCAGAAGGCAGAAGGCAACGAGGCGGAAATCAAATAAACGTTCAGATGACGACACGGAATTCATCGAAAACAGTTGAGATTCACATCAAACGGCGTGCTAACCTCGACTCTTCACAATACTGGGAAGAGTTCGAGATTCCTTATCGCCCAAATCTCAACGTCATTTCCTGCCTCATGGAGATTCGTAAGAATCCTGTTACCAAGTCAGGCAAGCAAACAACGCCTCCAGTTTGGAACATGAATTGTCTGGAGCAGGTTTGCGGCATCTGCACGATGATCATCAACGGACGCGTTCGGCAATCGTGCTCGGCGCTAATCGATAGTCTTGATCAACCAATCAAGCTGGAGCCAATGTCCAAGTTTCCGAACGTGCGCGACCTGGTAGTCGATCGCTCGCAAATGTTTGATCACCTGAAACGCGTCCATGCGTGGGTCGAGCTCGATGGCACATACGATCTCGGGCCGGGTCCGCGGATGGATAATGATGATGTGCAGGAGCGCTATGCCTACTCTCGCTGCATGACGTGCGGTTGTTGTCTTGAAGCTTGCCCGCAGTACGAGGGCGATCACTACATCGGTCCACAAGCGATTGCCCAGGTACGTCTCTTTAATATGCATCCAACCGGCGCCATGAATCGCGATGAACGGATCGAAGCCATCATGGGTCCTGACGGCATCACCAACTGCGGTAACGCGCAGAACTGCGTCAAGGTCTGTCCGATGAATATTCCACTGACCAGAGCAATCTACGAAGAGAATCGCGAGACTGTCATTTATGGTTTGCTTGGCTGGTTAAAGAAATAGCCTTCATACCGAAGCTAATCTCGTTTTCATCGTTTTCCGTAGAAATTTTGAGGGACCGGTGCTAAGCTGCGCTGGTTTTCCTTTCGTATCGACCCGGCGTTCATCTCTAACGGCTGAGTACACGCCATGGCAAAGTCCCCCGAACTCCAGCGGAAAATAGAAGCGCTTTTTCGATCGGCGCTGGAGCTTGATCCGGCCAAACGAGCTTCGTTTCTTGATCGGGCTTGCGGCGGTGATTACTCCCTGCGTCAGGAAATTGAAGCGTTGCTCTCTGCGGATGCGCAAGCCGCTGCCACGCCGGCTCCTTTTCTCGATGCCCAGTCAAAGCCGCATCCGGATGTCGGCGCGATGATCGGCCAGACGATAGCCCATTACAAGATCTCTTCCTTCCTGGGTCGAGGAGGAATGGGCGAAGTTTACCTGGCACAGGATACGCGTCTGGGTCGCAAGGTTGCGCTCAAATTGCTTCCCACATCGCTTACCAACGACGAGGAACGCTTGCGGCGCTTCGAGCGGGAAGCGCGCTCGGCTTCAGCGCTTAGCCATCCAAACGTCTGCGTCATTCATGAGATCGGCGAAAGCGCCGACGGCCGGCCGTGCATCGCGATGGAATATATTGATGGCGAAACGTTGCGCCGGCGCTTTGCCGGTGGGCCATTGAAGCTAAGTGAAGCAGTCGATATTGCTCGGCAAGCAGCCTCCGCTTTGTCAGCAGCGCATAATGCAGGTGTCGTGCATCGCGACATCAAGCCCGAGAATATCATGCTCAGGCGTGATGGTTATGTGAAGGTACTTGATTTCGGTTTGGCGAAACTGACGGAACGTTACGAAGTGGGAAGCGACAGTGAAGCGCCCACCTTTCACATCTTCAGTACGCATTCAGGCCTGATGGTTGGAACAACGAATTACCTGTCCCCAGAGCAGGCCCGCCGCCAGGAAGTTGACGAACGCGCCGACATTTGGGGTCTGGGGGTTGTTCTTTACGAAATGATTACTGGCCGCATGCCATTTACTGGCGAGACGCCGAGTCACGTCATCGTCGCGATTATGGAAACCGAACCGACGCCTTTGACTCGCTTTCTACCTGGAGCGCCGCCCGAACTGGAATGGATCATCAGGAAAGCCCTGCGCAAGAACCGCGAGCAACGTTACCAAACGATTAAGGAACTACTCAACGACCTGGACGACGTAAAGCAAAAGCTCAATGAGTCTGGCGTTGACCGAGTCCAACAAACTGGTCCCGTCCAACCTTCTCAGGTCATTCGTCATTCCAGCGCATTCGAAAGTATTTCTCAAAGTCTGCGCCAACCTCGTATCTCGATTGCGTTCTTTGCCCTGGCCGTCTTTCTGCTCGGCTTGGCAAGTTGGGTCCTCATTCACTCGCTGAGGACGCCTGTGACGCCTTTCCAGAACATGCGGCTAACGAAACTCACCAACACTGGAAGAAGCGTTCATAACGGCGCCGCCATCTCTCCGGACGGCAAGTATGTGGCACATGTTGTGGACGATGCCGGTCGTCAAAGTTTGGTCGTGAGCTATCAAGCTACGGCGAGTAACTGGGTAGTCATGCCGCCCGTCGAGGAGCGATACCGCGGACTCACTTTCTCGAACGATGGAAACTATATCTACTTTGTCAGGGACGACAAGAACGATCTCGCCCAACTCTACCAAGTGGCTACACTGGGAGGCGTCCCCAGAAGGGTATTGTCGAACGTCACCAGTCCGATAGCCTTTTCCCATGACGGACGTGAGTTCGCATTCATTCGGTTCGACGACGTTAAAGGAGAATACTCGTTAATGATTGCGCAGGCGGAAGGCACCGGCGAGAAGGTTTTGGCGAGACGCAACGGCACCGATGTATTTTCTATTACTGGGTTGGATTGGTCGCCCGACGGAAAAATGATCGCGGTTTTGGATGGGCGGTACGCTAACGGCTTTCACATGAGAGTGATCGGTGTAAACACAGCAGACGGAACGGAAAAAACAATTTCCTTGCGGCAGTGGTTTGCGATCTTGCAAGTCAAGTGGCTGAAAGACGGCTCGGGATTGGTCCTTAATGCAGCCGATGAGTCAGTAAGTCCAGTTCAGATTTGGTACCTGTCATATCCTGCAGGCGAGGCGACGAAGATAACGAATGACCCCAGCGATTACTATGGCGTCAGTCTGTCGACCGTTGGCAATAGCCTCGTGACGATACAATCGAATCGGCTGAAAAGCGTTTGGGTAGCGCCAAGCGCGGATGCTGATCAGGGCGTCAAGATCGCATCAGGCGTGGGCCATAGTTACGGACTCGCATGGGCGCCGGATGGACGGATCATATATTCAACTATGGCCAGCGGCAAACTGGATCTCTGGAGCCTGCGATCTGACGGCACAGAGAAAACCCAACTGACTGCTAACGCGGGAGCTAATTATCATCCGGCCGTTTCACCCGATGGTCGCTACATATTTTTCTCGTCCAACCGGACGGGTGACTTCAATATTTGGAGAATGGATGCCGATGGAAATAATGCGAAACAATTAACTAACGGCGGTAGCGATTTCTATCCGTACCCTTCGCCCGATGGGCAGTGGATCGTTTATCAGAGCGGAGGTGGGCAAACCGGAAGACCGACGCTTTGGAAGGTTTCTGTTAATGGCGATCACCCGACGCAGATGACTAATGTCAATGCGAGCGTGCCCGTGGTTTCTCCCGATGGCCGGCTAATTGCTTGTCGCTACCGGGAAGAAAACAGCAACGCGCAGAAGATAGCGATCCTTCCGTTTAGTGGTGGCCTACCCATAAAAATCCTAGATATTCCGATTGTAGACTGGCAGCGAGTCCGTTGGACGGCGGATGGTACCAGCCTGACCTACATCGATACCCGGGCTGGTGTTTCGAATCTCTGGCGGCAACCGATAGACGGCAGCCCGCCAAAGCAGTTGACCACATTCAAATCAGATCAGATTTTTTCGTATGACTGGTCGCGTGAGGGCGAGCTGCTAGCATGCGAGCGCGGCGTAGAGACCAGCGACGTGGTCTTGATTAGCAGTTTTCAGTAATCACTGGTCCGCGCTACACGGTGGTTCAGCGGCGGGATTTTCATGTGCCGGGCAATCAGGTCCCGCAACCCGGGGGGTCTGGGTCGCAAATCGTCTGAAGCAACACCTCGATGTCGCTGGATATGGTCGTGAGAAGTTTTTGCTTTTCGGCATTTGCTTTCTGAACGCTTCGGCTCAGATCTTCGTAGCTGCCGGACGAAGGGATTGGCCCACTGCAGCCTGGAGGATCCGGATCGCAAATGATCTTCAAAAGCTTCGTGATGTCGTTCGATATCTTCGTGCAACTCACTTTTTTGACGCCATTTGCATGCTTAACTTTCTGGTAAAGATCGTCGTACTTTGCTTTGTAGTCCGTGTCGGCGCTTTGTTCAACCATCGCTGTGCTCCCTTGCGAGATGAGTTTAAAGAAAGGTTGAGTGCTTATACTGCGCTAAGGAGGTGCAGTGTCCTAATATTGTGTTGCTACTACCTTGTGGGGCGCTAGCCCGACCGTAAGGGAGGGCTCATTTCATGCGACTCGACTCTGAGCCCTCCCTGACGGTCGGGCTAATGCACCAGCAACACAACTTTAGGACACTACCGACTTTTGAGGGTGGCGGTACCACGCCGTACTCCAATAACTAAATCCCGAGTACATCAACCAATTCTTGCACGGCGGCCGCACTCTTTTGCAGTGCGATGCGTTCCTCTGCGGTTAACGTAATCTCGATGACTTGCTCGAGACCTTTCGCACCGAGTTTGCACGGCACGCCCACATAGAGACCGTTGACCCCGTACTCGCCTTCCAGATAAGCGGCGCACGGCAGAATTTTTTTCTTGTCTTTTAAAATCGATTCAGTCATCTCAACCGCAGCCGCAGATGGAGCGTAGTAAGCTGAACCCGTCTTCAACAGATTCACAATCTCTGCGCCGCCGTTCGCAGTGCGCTTTACGATTGCATCGATCTGTTCTTTGGAAAGCAATTCAGTCACGGGAATACCCGCGCAGGTGGAATAGCGAGGAAGGGGCACCATCGTGTCACCATGTCCGCCGAGCACGAACGCGGTTACGTTCTCAACCGAAACATCGAGGGCTTCCGCGAGAAAACAACGCATGCGCGCGGAGTCAAGCACGCCGGCCATACCGATGACGCGATGCTTGGGAAAGCCTGAGCGGCGAAGCGCGATCTGGCACATCGCATCCAATGGATTTGAAACGATGATCAGAATTGAATCGGGCGATCGCTTCACGATCTCGTCGACGACTTTGCCTACTATATCTGCGTTCGTGCGCAGCAGGTCATCGCGACTCATACCGGGCTTTCTCGGCAGGCCCGCCGTGATGATCACAACGTCAGAGTTCACCGTCTCGTCGTATCCGTTAGTTCCCATCAAACGCACATCGTAACCTTCCACGGGCGCCGCTTCGGCAAGATCCAGGGCTTTACCCTGCGGCACTCCCTCGACGATGTCCACCAGCACGACGTCCCCTAACTCTTTCGCCGCTAACCAATGCGCTGCTGTTGCGCCGACATTGCCCGCGCCGACTACTGTGATCTTGTTTCGTGCTCCCATTGCTCCGGTCCTTTGATATAGGCAAGTTGCCAACTTGCCGTTAATGTAGGACAAGTTGTTAACTTGTCTAAGTCTTCCGGATATCACGCAAGTGAACAACTTGCGCTACATGTTTGAAAGAGAGCGAGTCTAATTGTGCGCTTGCGAGGGTGTCAAGGAAGAGTTGGATCGCTCGCAGGTCACGCGGAATGAGGCGAAAACGAAGTCACCGTCTCAAGCGCCGCTAGGCGCGAAACATTTGTAGCTCAAGCGCACGAATCTGTCTTCCAAAGCTCCTTTTAGGAGCGGTATGAACATTTCGCTCCTAAAGGAGCGCGAGGTTTTGCAAAGAGCCGTCCTTCTATAAATATCTCGCTCCTCCGGAGCTCTCCGCCAGGAGCTGATGGGAGTTTCAAAAACTGTCCGAAGACCTAACAACCAAATCAGCAATTGAACTCGCCCAACTGATTCGAGCCCGCGCAGTTTCACCTGTAGAAGTCATCGAGGCACATCTGCGGCGTATTGAGCAAATCAATCCGTCCCTCAATGCCATCGTCACGCTTGCGGATGACGCGATCGAGCAAGCTCGTGCGGCCGAAGCTGCACTGACGCGGGGCGGGGCTATTGGCCTGCTTTGCGGCTTACCGCTAACCGTCAAGGACACGATTGATACTAAAGGACTGCGCACGACGAGCGGTTCGCTCCTTCGTTCGGCTCATATTCCAGATCGCGATGCCGGGGTGGTGGCAAGGCTAAGATCTGCAGGCGCGATCATTCTCGGCAAAACGAACGCACCGGAAATGGCGATCCCTTACGAGACCGACAATCCGGTGTTCGGTCGCACCAACAATCCTTACAATCTTCAACGAACGCCCGGAGGCTCAAGCGGAGGCGAAGCGGCGGCCATCGCCGCACGTCTTTCGCCCGCAGGCGTAGGCAGCGATCTTTCCGGATCGATTCGAGTGCCGGCGCATTTCTGTGGAATTGTGGGCCTGAAACCGACTACCGGTCGCGTGCCCATGGACGGTCATACGCCCGACGCCACCGGCCCGATTTCGCTAGGTGCTTGCATCGGTCCAATGGCACGCACCGTTGCCGAAGTAGCTTTGCTCTTCAAGGTAATTGCCGACGCGACTCAGTATGAGCTCAGCAATAGCCACTCGTCTGTGGGATCAAACGAACTGCATGGAGTACGCGTTGCCTGGTACGCCGACGATGGAGTTGCACCGCTGGCAGAAGACGGGCGCGTCGCTGTCGAAGCGGCTGCGAAAGCTCTGAGTGAAGCAGGCCTTGAAGTTAATGAAGCAAGGCCGAGCGCAATAACGCACGGCTCTCGACTTTGGATTGGATTGTTTTCGCGCGCGGCAACCGATCAATTAGTGGACTTCTATCGAGGCAGGGAAGACAAAGCGGGGCCGCTGGTCGCGGCGGCCTTGCAAGAAGCAGAAGGGAAGGGAAGCAACATGGCCACGAGAATTAAACACGCTGAAGAACTTGCCGCAGCCCTGGTTGAACGCGAGCGGCGTCGTGAAGAGTTGCTTCGGTGGATGAAAACCACACCGTTGATTCTCGCGCCGGTTGGCGCTGTGCCCGCATTCAATCACGGCACCCGCCGGGTCAATGTTGGCGAAGAATCGATTAGCGTTTTCCGCGCGTTTAGTTATTCGCAAACCTTCAATGTTTTTGGATTGCCCAGTGCGTCTGTGCCGGCCGGCCGCTCCGCGGAAGGATTGCCCATTGGCGTGCAGATTGTTGGTCGCCCTTTTGAAGAGCGCACAGTCCTCGGCGCGGCAGCGGTAATCGAGAGAGCGCTGGGAGGGTGGCGAAAACCGCCACAGTTTTAGGTGATGTCCTAATTTTCAAAAACTGCTCTGTCGGGCCCTCGTGTTCTCCGTGTCTCCGTAGTAAATAAATTCACAGAAAACACTCACCACTGGGACACAGAGTGCACTGAGAATCACAGATCAGAACATTACCCGTTTTAGACGGGCTCGCGCATTTCCGGCCTTACGACGGTATGGTCTTTCATTCGCAAGCGCGTTTCGCTATAGTCTCCCGCGTCAAATTTCGTAGCGTAAGTCATCTGTATTGGAGGCAAACCATGCTGTCGATAATCCTTTTACAGGGCGAGGCAGTTCTCCCCGCCTTTCTGCTGATCGTTTTTCTTTTTATCATAGGTATCGCGTTGCTGATTATTGCCGCGAAGACGATCAAGATCGTCCCGCAAGCCACCGTAATGTTAATTGAGCGATTGGGACGATTCAGTCGCGTGGCGGCGAGCGGTCTGAATATCATCGTGCCTTTCTTTGACAAGCCGCGTGCGGTCTATTGGACAAACACGCGTCCCGGCCTCAGCTCAATTGACCTGCGCGAACAATACATTGATCTGCCACCGCAGCCTGTCATCACTCGCGATAATGTGACGATCCACGTTGACTCCGTAGTGTATTGGCAGATAACGGATCCGGTTAAAGCCGTCTATGAAATGAATGACCTGGTCGGCGGCATAGTCCAATTGACGATTACAGGGATGCGCGCGGTCATGGGTGATATGGATCTTGATCACACCTTGTCTCAGCGGGACCAGATCAACTCGAAACTCCGCATTATTCTCGACGAAGCAACCGATAAATGGGGAGTGAAAGTGACGCGCGTCGACGTCAAGAACATCAATCCGCCCGAAGATGTGCGGGTGACGATGGAAAAGCAGATGACTGCAGAGCGTAATCGCCGCGCGTTGGTCCTGCAGGCGGAAGGCGAGCGGCAGGCTGCCATCACGCGAGCCGAAGGCGAGAAACAAGCCGCCGTGACGCGCTCGGAAGGTGAAAAGCAGTCGAACATTTTGCAGGCAGAAGGTCTGGCCCAGGCGCGTCTACGGCAGGCCGAAGCTGAGGCTCAGGCAATTGCGCAGGTAGCGCAGGCAATGCAAGCGCACGGCAATCCCGCGCAGTATTTGATCACCACGCGCTACATTGAAAGTCTGCGCGACATGACGAAAAGCAACAACGCGAAAGTGATCTTTATGCCGGTCGAAACTGCGAGCATGCTTTCAAGCGTTGGGACAATCAAGGAGATGTTTTCTGAAACCGACATGAAGCAACCGCCCGACGACAAGCAACCACCACCACGACAATTGCGATAAGGAGTGTCCAACGGCTCTGCCGCCTGATGTGCGGAAAGGCTTTGCCTTTCCGAATGCAACGTCCAAGATAACAGGCTATGCCTGCAGGATTCGAGACCGAGGCGGAGCCTTGAAACAAACCGATACGTCTCGGAAAGCCGGAGGCTTTCCGCACATCAAGCGGCACAGCAGGTCGGTCATATGACCAGCATTTTATGTCCCTTGAGTTGACCTTACCTTACAGTGACAACTCGACAGTGTTAGCTACCCCATGTAAAATCATGCGCTTAATTTATGCGTGAGATTGCAAACAGTGTAAGCGCTGAAGCGCTCGCCGTCGAAGATGCTGTCCTGGAAGCGCGCATCTTTCACACAATGATTGTGACTGTAGTTATAGCCGTTATTGCCGGCGTATTTTTGGCGCCGTGGCGAGTCACGTCCGGGCTCATGCTGGGCGGTGGCCTTTCGCTTTTGAACTATAACTGGCTGCGAACTTCGATGGCAGCGGTTTTCCGGAACGAAAACGCCGGAAAGCAGCCGCGCATTCGAATGTCGCGTTACGTCATCCGTTATTTCGTGATCACTGCGGTCGTCTTTGCAGCGTACCAACTGAAATTGATTTCGCTGCCCGCCACCCTTGCGGGTTTGTGTTCATTCGTGGTGGCATTCTTCGTTGAAGCCATACGGCAATCATATTTTGCAATCATTCGTCGAGAGGAATCGTTTTGATGTTTCTTTTTCTGCAGGAACAGGCCGGAAAAGCCGCTGAGCAAGCTCAGGAACACGCCGAGCAGGTTCCGATCATCGTCAAGCTTGTGAATCAATACTTTGGCGAGTGGGCCTACCGCTTCGAGATGAATTACACCTATCCGTTCTGGCAGAAGTTTCTCGCGAAGTTTGGCTCGACACCTGAAGCCGCCTTCGGTCCCTACACGCCTGAGAACGCAATTCCCTGGTACACGGTGATGTTCGTGGTTGCCTGCCTTCTAAGTGTCGCGTTGATTTGGATCATGAAGGGAAGGCTCTCAGAAGATGAGCCGGGCCACGGACAGCAGACATTGGAGGTGGGAGTACTGGCGGTTCGCAGCATGCTCGAAGACATAGTCGGGCCTCATGGCCTGAAATATTTTCCGGTCGTGATGACCTTCGCGGTGTTGATTCTGGTTTCTAACTTAATGGGATTCTTCCCGTTGTTCATGACTCCGACGGCGGCGACGAGTGTTACGTTTGCCCTGGGACTTTCATCATTTCTTTACTACAACTATATAGGCATTAAAGAGAACGGATTGTTCGGTCATCTCAAACATTTCGCAGGCCCTATCTGGTGGATTGCGCCGCTGATCTTTTTCATCGAATTGATAAGTAATCTTATCAGGCCCTTTACGCTGGGTATTCGTCTTTTCGCAAACATGTTCGCGGACGAAAAAGTATTGGACACGATTTCGCATCTCATTCCCGGCGCCACTTACTGGGGAGTTCCGGTGCTGCTGATGCCGTTAAGTTTGTTCGTCGCGTTTATTCAAACATTCGTGTTTGTTCTGCTTTCGCAGTTGTACATCAGCGAGGTGGCGCATCCGCCGCATGATAGTCATGCGGAGCACGGCCACGCTGAGGACGAGAGCGAAGAATTCATGGTTCCAGTTCTAACCTAATTGGCCTTAATCAACGCGCCATCGAGCGATGCGAGCAACGCGCCGCACACGTTGAAGCGCACGACCTATCGCGAACACGAAGAGTACAACAGCCACCTAATCGTTTGTCATAGTCTGTATCGCTGGAGCGCCGTTGTAAGAGGGGCGGTGGATACCGGATGCGGGCGAAATCATACCCAGGCTGCGATGTCTCGACGTCGTTCGCCCGTTTCGAAGGAGAGAGATGATGAGAAGAATTGGTCTATATCTACTGGCGGCCGTCGCATTGATGCTTGCCGCCATGCCTGCATTCGCTCAGCCGGCAGCCGCGCCTGAGGCTGCGGGCAGTAGCGCCGGCTTAAAGGCTATCGCCGCGGGAGTAGGGTTTGCGATTGCCGTTTTCGGCGGTGCGTTGGGTCAATCACGCATCGGCGCGGCTGCGTGTGAAGGCGCGGCCCGAAATCCCGGCGCGGCCGGCCGAATTCAAACCATGATGATTCTGGGGCTGGCGCTCATTGAATCACTGGTGCTTTTTGCATTGCTGATCGTTTTTACCAAGGTCTAAAGTCAGACACAACCAGTTCAATTTAGTGCGAGCGTGGCTTTAAGCTGCGCTCGCATTCCTTTTTTCGGCTGGTAAGTTAGCTTTGCTCGCCTGAAAAACAGTGTGGTACGCTACTCGCTAGGATTACTCGCTAGGAAAAGCGAAGAAAATTCCCAGATGAAAACTTGTCCTGTTTGCGGCAGAGAATATCCGAACACGATGACGCTGTGCTCGGTGGACGCGGCGCCACTGACAAGTGTCAGCGATCCACTGTTGGGAAAAACGCTTGCCGGAAAATATGCCATCGAAGAACTGATCAAGCGCGGCGGCATGGGCTCAGTCTATCGCGGCAGGCACGTGCTGATGGACAAAACGGTTGCAGTCAAAGTCCTGCGCCCGTCGCTCGCCGTCGATGACACCGTCGTGACGCGCTTTTCACGCGAAGCCAAGGCTGCCTCTCGCATCTCTCATCCTCACGCCGTGAGCGTCACCGACTTTGGTGAAGCCGAAAACGGCGTAGTGTTCCTGGTGATGGAATATCTCGACGGGCGCACGCTCAAAGACATCATTAGGAGCGAAGGTCGGATGTCCCTCGATAGGGCGACTGAAATCATTCGCCAGGTATCCGGCGCTTTGGACGCCGCGCACGGACAGGGCGTCGTGCATAGAGATCTGAAAAGCGACAACATAATGCTCTCCAGCACCAACGGCGGCGATTGGGCGAAGGTACTCGACTTTGGCATCGCGAAGATTCAGCTACCGGCGGGATTTCGCGACATGGATGTAACCGCTCCCAATCTCGTCGTAGGCACCCCGCAATACATGTCACCTGAGCAATGCTCGCAAACAGGACCTATAGATGCGCGTTCGGACGTATATTCACTTGGGGTGATTCTTTATGAAATGCTCGCCGGACGCGTTCCCTTTACCGGCGAGTCATCCACGGTAATCATGATGAAACAGGTGCAGGATGCACCGCCATCGCTGTTGACTGCACGACCTGATTTACCGGCGTCGGTAGACGATATCGTCCGCCGCGCGCTGGCAAAACAACCCGCCGATCGCTTCCAGACAGCCGGAGAATTATCTGAAGCACTCGCGCGCGCAGCCTCCGCTGGGGAAGTCGCCGCTGCGTCCGCTGCTTCATTAGTCGGCGCTGCTGACACCGTTCCCAACACTCCGGTAAGTCCTGCTGCAGATGGCCCCGACGAAGTGACTATAGAGCGACCTCGCGAGATACAAACTTTCGTGCGTTCGCGTCAAAGCGTGCCGGCTTACGCCGAGCCAGTTGGGGGCGGCGCAGTCGCGAACTTTAATCCATGGCGGGTTATGGTTCCAGCGGCTATCGTGCTGGTAGTAGTTTTTGGAATTGTGTTTCTGCTAACGCGCAGTCCTGGCCAGACGTCTGGTCAGGTACCGGGTCCGACGCCCGATCAAACGGGCCTGGTCGCCGATCCAAACAGTCAGCCCGTACAATCCACATCACCGGCCACTGGTGAGAATGAGCGTGGCATTCAGCCAGTAACGGTGGCTACTCCTCTGGTTGGTCAGGAGAGTGCGACTCCAAATCCAAACGTTAATGCGAATAACAATTCAAATCGCGGTTCGCAGATACCTCCAACGGTGATTAACGGAAATTTTGGAGCGAATGAAAATAACAACACGCGGCGTGTTAATAAGAACTCGAACCAGCCGCGTGAAACTCCGGTTCCGTCCGAAAGTGAGGAACCGCCTCCGCCTCCGAAACCTTCAGGGACTGATAGGCCGAGGCGAGTCTCGACCCCGCAACCGAGCCCCTCGTAACTCTTGCGGTTTTGCCTGCGTTAGATAGCTTCGTCAATCAGGCTCAGAAGCTTCGCTTTATCGTTGATTTCAATCGTAATATCCACGACATAACAAGTGAGGTCGAAAGCGATTGAGCGCAGTTTGACTTCGTCCTTTGCCGTGGTGAGAAGAAGTTCCGCGCCGTTGGCGACGGCTCTCCGCACGATGCGGTTGGCATCGCTTTGGGTATAGACATGATGGTCTCGGAAGGATTGGGTGTGACAAAGCCGAAAGCCTTCGCGACGCAACTGTGCAAAGAAAGCCTGCGGATTACCTGTCCCGCAAAATGCCGCAACCGACGATGATCGAATTTGGTCTGCACCAATTGCTTGCTTAATATTGTTCTCTTGTACCCGCACTGGTCGCACGTCTGAGATTGTCATGCGCGAGCGAAAGGCGGGCCGCGCATGATTTAAGTTCTCGATTTCGCGGAACAACGCGTCAGCTCGGACGATGTCATCGGCGCGAGTCATGACCACGCAATCAGCACGCGAGATTTCTGCAGGCGGCTCTCGCAAAATTCCGGCCGGAAGCAGCCGCCGATTGCCCCAGGGATTTGTTGCGTCTACCGTGACGATATCAAGGCTTCGGACAATACGTAGATTTTGAAAGCCATCGTCCAGCAGAAAAACATCGCTCTTCAAATTTTCCAGGGCCCAGCGTGCGGCTGATTCGCGATCCGAATCGCTGATCACGGCCGCTTTGCCCAATAATTTCTCCGCCAGCAGAAATGGTTCATCACCCGCCAACTCCGGTTTAGAAAGAATTTCGGTTCCGTTCGACACGACCACGCGCTCTGCGTCGTTTGGGCGTCCATAGCCACGCGTGAGAATGCAAACCCGTCTTTTTTTTTGCGCTAACTCGTTTGCGATCCAGTCCACCAGAGGTGTCTTGCCGGTTCCACCTGTGGTGAGATTGCCGACGCTGATCACCGGCGCGCCCAAGTCGCTTGCTGGGAGGATTCCCTTTCGATAAAGAACGCGCCGTGCTTTCATCGCAAGGCCGTAAAAACCACTCAATGGCGCGAGGGCGATTGCGGCAGCGCGGTTCATTTAGCAGCGGTAGCGTGAAGAGAAGAGAGGGGAAGTGATTGGCGTCCGGGCAGTTTTTCAAGGATCTGCGCAATGACCTCAATCGTTCGCTCAGTAGCCCCAGTGTTATGAGTGCAAACTGCTTGCGCCCGGCGGCCGATTTCTCGACGCCGCGATTCGTCAGACAGAAGTCGGCTCAGGACGTCAGCGAGTTCCGCGGATATCTCGGACGCCGGCAGATTGGGCAATTGAACGATAGACTCTTCGCTCAGCAATGCTTTGGTGACGGCGGCGAAGTTTTCAGTGTGCGGTCCCGTAATGACGCAAAGCCCCAGCGCCGCCGGTTCGAGAACGTTGTGACCGCCGTGTGGCGCGATGCTGCCCCCGACAAAGGCAATATCGGCCAGTGAGTAAGTGGCTCGCAACTCGCCAACAGTATCAAGTAGGACGAGTTCGCAGCTTGCGTCCGACGCTCTTGATTCACCCGATCGACGCGACCACGTCAGGTCGGATTCCTGGAGCAGCGATGCTACTTCGCCGAATCGTTCGGGGTGCCGCGGAGCGATGAGAAGGCGGGCATTGATTCCGGAGTTCTTAACGCGTTTGAAAGCCTCAAGCAGAATCCGCTCTTCAGGAGCGTGCGTGCTCGCAGCCACAATCAGCGGTTGACTGCCGTCGAAAGCGAAGCGGCGACGAATCATATGCGTGACATCATCATTCATCGCAGTTTGAGCGCTGTCGAACTTTAGATTACCCGGTCTCATCACTCGCTCTCCGAGCATGCCGAGTTGGAGAATGCGTTCAGCGTCGGCTTCGGACTGCATGAGCGCGACCGATAAGTCATCGAGGACGCGGCTGATAAAAGGTCGTACCCACTTGTAGCGACGGAATGACTTTGGTGAAATGCGACCGTTAAGCAGCACGACGGGAATTGCGCGGGCGCGACATTCGTGAAAGAGCCGCGGCCACAATTCGGTTTCCATGATTAGCACGGCTTCCGGCTGTAATTTGCGCAACACTCGCCGAACGGTCCAGGCCCAGTCGATTGGAAAATAGAAAATCGCGGCAGCTTTATTGCCGAAGAGGTTGTCGCCAACTCGATGGCCAGTGATGGTCGTCGTCGAGATCACCAGGCGATAAGAGGGAAATCTGTCTGCGAGGGCTTGAACTAGTGTTCGCGCCGCGGTTGTTTCTCCGACGGAAACACAATGCAGCCAAATTAGCGGTCGACCATGCGCGTTAATCCGTGGAAGTCTGCCCAGGCGTTGTCCGAGGCCGGTGATGTACTTGCGCGTTCGCACCGCGTCGATAACAAACAGCGGGGTCAGCGCGATCATCCCAACGGTCAGAAGCAGGCTGTAAAGCAAGTACATAACGACCGCACGGCTGACAGCTAACGGTAAATCTATTTTGCTCGCTCGATGTAACGTCCCTCGACAGGGTCGACACGGATACGATCGCCTTCATTAACGAATGGCGGCACCGTTATGATAACTCCGTTTTCGAGCGTCGCCGGCTTGTTGACGTTGGAAACTGTGGCGCTCTTCAGTGTGGGCTCGGTCTGCGTTACCGTGAGTTCAAGCGATGCCGGCAAGTCAATTCCAATGGCCTGACCTTCGTAGAATTCCGCTTGCAGCTTTAGTCCCGGGGCCAGCCATTGCGCCGCATCGCCCAAATCCCCGTCACTCAAAGCAATCTGATCGAAGGATTCAGTATTCATGAAATGATGATGCGAGCCGTCCGAATACAAATATTCCATCTCATGTTGTTCGAGGACGGCCCTGTCCACCGTATCTGCTGAGCGGAAGCGATGCTCGAAAGAAGAACCCGTGCGAATATTGCGCAGCTTGGTTTGAATCATCGCGCGCAGATTACCCGGTGTATGGTGACGGAACTCAACTACTTTGCATGGCTGGCCCTCGAAAACAATGACCATGCCTCGTCTGATTTGGGTTGCTGGTATAGCCATTAGTTATTAATGAAGTTGCTAAAACTCAGGTTTGAATTGAACAGTCAGTGTCAAGCTGGTTATCGCAAACGACGTAGTCTAGCGGGAGCCTGCGTCATTGTCCAGCGCGAAGTCTTCCCAGCCTGCGGGAACACGGCAACACGAAGAACGAGCGGACAAGCCTTACGAAAACGCAATCGAGTGAAAGCGTTCACGGTCGCCTTGTCCGCTCTTCAGGAGGAGCCCACCTACCTGAATGAATTAACGTGAAAGCGAAGATTGAGTTCCAGAATTATTATTCGCTCCGGCAACGGACGTGACGCTTAGAAAGTTTTCTTAGGCTGCGCGAGCCCTGACCTCGCGTCCACGGCGGACGACTCGATCGAGCCACTCCTGTGCTTCTTCATAATGCCGAAAGCGCTGCTCGTCGGCGCGAAAGGCCGGCGTGTGATAATGACGTCGACCATTTATCAGGCGTGCGGGATGTTTGATATGCAGCATTTCGTGAAAGATTATGTACTCGACAAACCACTCGGGAACCTCAGTCGAATCAAGTATCTTGCTTATGGTAATCGTGTCATGTGCCGCGTCATGATGGCCGAGTATGCTCCGCGCTCGCCTTTGTGACCACGTCAGGACGGGCTTCGCAATTCCTCCGTCGAAGTAACGGCGGTTCAGGCGAGCGAAAATTCTTTCCAGGTCATAGACCTTGCCCTGTGCTGAAGAAATTACTTTACGACCGCGTTGTTTGCGGGCCAGGTCAGATGCGCGCAAGAGTTGAGGACTGAAGGCGAAGGACCGGTAAATCTGCTCCTCGGCACGCGGCGCTTTTCTCGAGAGCAAGCGCGCCACCAACAGGATCGCCAGCGCTCGAATCACTTCGGGAGGCGCAGCTTGAAACAGATCCGAGAGCCGCACGTAGACCCGGCCCGCGCGAATTCGAATGCTGTGATGCAGACCTGCATAGGGATAGAACTTCACTTCTATATTGCCGATGTCAGGTATCAATCGCCTTGGTTTGCGGTCAAGCTGCCGAAACGCTTCGCTGAAAACTCTCTTAAGATGAAGATTCGATTGCGGCATCGTCCACTGTTGCTGGTCCAGGCCATCTTAGGTGGGCAGCGATTGACGCGTCAAACGAACCGGAGAGGATCCCGTTCAGACCCTTATAGAATCGGAAATTCGCCGCCCGTTGCTGATCTTTATGGAGCGAGGCGCTAATCAGTTGGGTAATAACCCTAACGCTTACAAGGGTTAACTGGTACGGGCGTAGTTCTTATCCACTTCTGGTGCCTGGGTCATTTCCCAGCAAGAACGCTTTAGACACAATAGTTTGCGAGATATATGACTGTTTGGCTATACTGACCGCAACGGGACACAAACAGATGTGTGGCGAAGTCGCGGAAAGCATTTCCTCACTTGATCCTGCGAAAGAGCCTTAGCCCGGAATTTAATCGTATGACTAGGCTTCCGAATTCGCGAAAATCCACCCGACCGACGCCGGACTCCAGGCGACAGGCCGTGCTTTCAGCCATCATTCGGGAACATTTGGTTACTGGAGAGGCCATCGGCTCGCATACGGTATCGGAAAAATTTGCTCACGCCAGCGGTTGGAGCTCGGCGACAATTCGCAATGTTATGAGCGAACTCGAGGAATTCGGTTTGCTCGAACAGCCTCATACCTCGGCGGGGCGAATTCCAACCGACAAAGGCTATCGATATTACGTCGATAACATGTTGGGCGCGGCTCGTCTTTCAAAAAATGATCTGAGGACAATTGAGAGCATCGGCGTCGGGAAAGAAGTTAAAGCGCGACCAGATCGGCTGATGGAAAGAGCCTCTCATGTTCTTTCTGAGCTTTCGGAAAATGTAGGAATAGTCGTCTGGCCTTCACTCGCAGAAAATCGTCTGCAACACATTCGTTTTGTGCGTCTGCCCGATAAGCGGATTCTGGTAGTAGTGGTCTCGACCTCGCATATTGTGCATGACAAAGTTATCCAGCTCGATGAAGAATTTAGCCAGGAAGAGTTGGACCGCACCGCACGCTATCTAAATGTCGAGTTCAGTGGCAAGACTTTGTTGGCGATCCACGCTGAGATTATCGCTTTGATGAAGGAAGAAAAAGCGCTTTACGACAGGCTGTTGCGAAACGCAATGCTCCTATGTGAAGGAAGTCTGCAAGGTGAAGACGAGATTGGGGGCGCAGTTTATCTCGAAGGCGCTTTTAACATTTTCACCAAACCGGAATTTGCCGACACCGAGGGAATGCGAGAGCTCTTTCAGACCTTTGAAGAAAAGTCGCGGCTCGTCAAAATTCTCAATGAATGTGTTTCCGGTCACCCCGGCAACGTCAAGGTTGTCATTGGATGCGAGAACGTGGCCTCTTCCATGAAACGTTGTGCTGTAATCACTGCGTCATATCAGGTTGACGACGATATTTCCGGCACGCTCGGTGTCGTAGGTCCCACAAGAATTGAGTACGGCCGCACGATGGCTGTGGTAAACTACCTTGCGCGTTTCATCGAACGCGCATTGTCGCACGAGACACCCTTTCATTAAGTTTATGAGTGTAGCTGCCAGGAATTCCTAATAGACATCGGCATCTCAATGGCATCAGACCGAAAGCCGAAAGCTTCGAACAATATTCCGATTCGCTTCTTCGACGCCGATGACTTGGCTTCCGAGGACGATTCAATGATCGAAGACCCGTCCGCGAAGGACACAGGTCCCGACGATGGGCAGGAACAACCTGAAAATGACGAGAGCGCAGTCGGAACCCGCAGTGAACCCACCTTTGGCGGGCCTGAACTGGCCGAACTGGTAGCCTCGCGGGCAGAGCTCAAGCGCTTGCAAACAGCGCTGAGCGAAGCGCAGGAAGCGCTGGCGCGCAGACAGGCGGATTTTGAGAATTATCGAAAGCGAATTGAGCGCGAGCGTCATGAGCTGCATGGCCGTGTCGTTGCCGATGTGGTGAAAAAACTCTTGCCGGTAGTCGACAACCTTAATCGTGCACTCGAGGCGGAACGCTCAGTTGAGGCTAGCGAGTCTCCTGAGTTCCGCCATTTCCTGCATGGCGTCGAACTGATCAGCAAACAATTGAAGGACGTGCTCGAGTCTTTCGGAGTGCGGCCCATTGTTGCCGTGGGCGCGCGATTCGATCCTCATCTGCACGAGGCGGTGGTTACTGAACCCTCGGATGAATACGAGCCCGAGACAGTAATCGAAGAGATGACGCGGGGCTATCGCATTGGCGATCGATTGCTTCGCCCGGCAATGGTGAAAGTTTCAGCGCGAAACAGAGAAGCCGATTCGAGTGATGAGTGACCGCTGAAAAGAAACATGGGCAAGATTATTGGGATTGATTTAGGGACAACTAACTGCTGCGTTGCGGTCCTCGAAGGCGGCACGGTGCAAATTGTGCCGAATAAAGAAGGTGGTCGCACCACGCCCAGCGTCGTTGGCTTCACTGATAAAGCTGAACGACTGGTAGGCCAGATTGCTAAGCGTCAAGCCGTAACCAATGCCGCGAACACGGTCTATGCGGTAAAGCGTCTAATCGGCCGTAAGTTTGATTCGCCGGAAGCGCAACGAATGAGCGAGACGGCGCCTTTCGAGATCGTCGATTCGCAAAACGGCGATGCCCGCATTTGCGTGCAGGGCCATGTTTACAGTCCACCCGAGCTTTCCGGAATCGTACTACAGCGTTTGAAAGCCGCCGCTGAAGACTTTCTCGGAGAGGCAGTTGCCGACGCGATTATTACTGTCCCGGCCTACTTCGACGACACGCAACGGCAAGCAACTAAAGATGCCGGCAAGGTGGCGGGACTGAAAGTCGAAAGAATCATTAACGAGCCAACCGCGGCTGCTCTGGCATATGGCCTGGGAAAGTCGGAAGCTGAAAAGATTGCGGTTTACGATCTGGGTGGGGGCACCTTCGATATTTCAATCCTCGAGATGAACAACGGTGTCTTTGAAGTACTATCGACTTCCGGGAACACTTATCTCGGTGGCGAAGATTTTGATGAGCGCATTATGGGCTGGATGGCCGATCAGTTCGCGCAGGATACAGACATCGACCTTCGCAAGGATCGACTCGCACTGCAGCGATTGAAAGAAGCCGCCGAGCGCGCCAAGTGCGAACTTTCATCCGCCGACCAAACCACCTTCAATCTTCCTTTTATCGCGGCCAATTCATCCGGTCCGAAGCATCTCAACAAGATTCTTACTCGCGAACAATTCGAAGAGTTGGTGGACGATCTTGTGCAGCAAACGATCGAGCCGTGCGAACGAGCCCTGGCCGACGCAAAGTTGCAGGCCGCCGATATCGACAAAGTGATTCTGGTGGGTGGACAAACTCGCTCGCCGATTGTGGAACGCACGGTCACAAAAATCTTCGGCAAGAGCGCTTCTGCCGAAATCAACCCAGATGAAGTTGTCGCTATGGGGGCTGCTATTCAAGGTGGCGTGCTAAGCGGTGATGTCAAGGATATCGTGCTGCTCGATGTGCTTCCGCTGAGTTTGGGGCTGGAAACTCGCGGTGGAATGTTTACAAAAATCATTGAACGGAACTCGACGATTCCATTGCGTAACAGTCTGACTTTCACCACGGTAGTCGATAACCAATCGTCCGTAGAGATTCACGTCTTGCAGGGCGAGCGAGAAATCTCCAGCGGCAATCGCAGTCTGGGTAAATTTGAGCTGGTCGGAATTCCGGCGGCTCCGCGGGGCGTGCCACAGATCGATGTAACATTCGAAGTTGACGCCAACGGAATTGTCTCGGTATCGGCAACAGACAAGGCGACAGGCCGTGAGCAGCAAATGCGAATCACGCCTACTTCGGGGCTATCGCAGGAAGAGATTGAAGGAATAATCGCCGAGGCGGAAAGTTCCGCTGAAAGCGATCGCGCGCGACGTGACAAGATTGATCTTGAAAACAAGCTCGGGAGTCTAATCAAGAATACCAGACGTGCCTTTGCCGAATTTGGAGGATTGCTTTCGCCGGAGAATCAGGAGAATGGCGAGCGCCTTTTGACTGAGGGAGAAGCTGCCCTCAGCTCAGACGAATTGGGGGACTTGCGCATGGCGCTCGAAGGTGTTGAGCGCCTCGCGCGTCAGCTTACGAGAGCTATGATGAATCAGGCCCCGGAGGCTCAAGCAAAAGAGGATTGAGCGAAGCGGCTTGGTTCGGCTAAAATTTACAAGCGGCCAGTGGCTTGCCAGTTTCAGCTGGTTTCGACTGCTGGCCGCTCACTACTGATAAGGTCGATTATGGCAATTAATAAACGTGATTATTACGAAGTTTTGGGTGTCAGTCGCACGGCGGCTGAGCAGGATTTAAAGAGCGCGTATAGGCGCCTGGCGCATCAACATCATCCCGATAAGACCCAGGGAGATCCGCATTCCGAAGAGAAATTCAAGGAAGCGGCGGAAGCTTATGCGGTTCTTTCCGATCCCGAACAGCGCAGGCGTTACGACCGGTTTGGTCATGCTGGAGTTTCCAGCGCTGCAAGCGCCGCCTGGGGCGCGCCGGGGTTCGGTGGAATCGAAGATATACTCGGCGACCTGTTCGGCTTTGGCGACGTTTTTGCGGGCGGCGGACGCGGCGCCTCACGGCGCTCAAGCCAACAGCGCGGTGCTGATCTACGTTACGATCTTGAAATCACTTTGGAGCAGGCCGTTGAAGGGATGACGGCGCAGTTGCGCATTCCCAAGCTGGAAACCTGCCAGACCTGTCACGGCTCTGGCGCCGCAGCCGGCACGCAACCTGAAACATGCCGTACTTGCGAAGGTGCCGGCCAGGTGCGCTTTCAGCAAGGTTTCTTTTCGGTATCGCGCACCTGCAGCAATTGTCGAGGCACCGGTCAGGTAATCAATTCACCCTGCGAGAGCTGTCGTGGCGCTGGTCGAGTCGAGCGTGAGAAGCAAATTGAAGTTAAGATTCCCGCCGGTGTCGAGACCGGGTCGCGGCTTCGACTTCAGCGTGAAGGCGAATCAGGTGCTTACGGAGGACAAGCGGGCGATCTCTACGTAATTATTCATGTTGCCGAGCATGACCAGTTTGAGCGTCAAGGCAATAATCTCTATTCATCGGTGCCGGTGACGTTTGCGCAGGCAGCGCTCGGCGCAGAGATTAAGGTGAAAACGCTCAGCGGCGATCAGTCACTGAAGATTCCCGCCGGCACTCAGACCGGAACCGTCTTTCGTGTCCGAGGACAAGGTATGCCCGTACTGGGCAGTCGCGGTCGCGGCGACCTTTTTGTAGCGGTTTCCGTAGTTACGCCTACGATGTTGACTCGTGAGCAGCGGAAGCTACTAGAACAGTTGGCAAAGGTTGAAACGCAGGACCTTGAAGATAAGAAGCTCGCGGATAAGGTTCGCGACATTTTCGGCTAGCGGGCGCAAAGCTACGTTTGCTTGTGTAAGCGGGTAAGCGTTACAAACTGCGCTCGCGGTAGCGAGCGAGATAAAAGCAGAAGCCTGACCCAAAGCTAAGGGTTAGATTACAAACGTTCTCGACAGTACATTGGATAAGGTGCAGATTATGAAATCCCCCAGTCTCTCGCGATTCGCTCTCTTATTGGTTCTGGTTCTCTTCAGCTCGACGCTGATCAAAGCTCAGGATGAATACGCCGCGGTGAAAAGTTGGGAGAGTTTCGACTTTTCCGCGCGCACGATTACGTCCGGGAACATCACTACGCTTGCGCTTGACGATTTGAAACTCGTGCGCGGCATTGTTTTCGGCAAGCACGGTCGCGTCTTCAAGGATCCAGACATTCGGCGATATCTGGAATCGCGCGAGTGGTACCATGCCAACGCTGATTTTAACAATTCCGCATTGAACGATACTGAGCGAAAGAATCTCGATATCGTTCGCGACGCCGAGGCACGCAAACATTCTCAGGTCGAGCCGGGAGACATGCGTTTCTATCGGAGTCGTGTTTTGACGCGGGCAAAGCTCGGCCATCATACAAATGCAGAATGGACGGTCCTGGGCTCAGAGATCGAAGCAATCCACGGAAGGCGGTTTGATGGTACCCCGTGGCTGCAGCAGTATTTTGGCGAGCGTTACTGGTACCGTCCCGCCGATCAATACGATCCGAAAGGCCTGACCGACATCGAGCGCAAAAATCTGAGATTGATCGACACAGTGCAGAAACAACAACGACGTGTAGCTCTGTCGCCTGGCGACATGGAATTGTTCGAAAACAAATTGATCTCAGAGCCGATGCTGCATGGTCTGAGCTTGCACGAACTGCGCCTTTTGCGAAACGAGGTTTATGCGCGGCACGGTCGCGTCTTTAAGACCCTGTGGATACAGCAGTATTTCGGCAGCCAGCCTTGGTACGACCTGAAGGATGATTTCAAGGACGAAGACCTGTCGGGTCCAGATAAGACTAATGTCGAGACCATCGTTGCTTATGAAAACAAGCTCCACAATCAGATAAGCACAAAACCAATCACGAGCGCGTTGCTCGGCGGCCTGTTCCTCGAGGACGTGCGCAAGATGCGAGACGAGATTTATGCTCGTCACGGTAAAGTGTTCAAGGATCCCTGGACCCAGAAGTACTTCGCCAGCTTTGACTGGTACAAAGCTGATCCGAATTACAGTGAAGCTTCGTTAAGTCCTATCGAGAAACAGAACATCGCGGTAATCGCGGCCTACGAAAAGAAAGCAGTCACCGCGATGAGTACGATAGAAGGTTGATAAGGCTATAACGGGTCTCGCGTGTCGAGGCCGAGAGAACAGAAGGCAGTAGGCAGAAGGCAGACGGGGCAGTAGCCCGACCATGAGGGAGGGCGTAAAGAAAGCAGAAGGCAGACGGAGCAGTAGCCCGACCGTGAGGGAGGGCGTGAAAAAGAAGGCAGTAGACAGAAGGCGAGAACTCTATATATCTCGATTGTCCGGGCCTGGGGTCACGTGAGAGGGAGAGAATCGAGTTTGGCTCGGATCGTTTTCATCTCAGTACACACTTCGCCCTCATCGACGTTATTCACCGAACCGTTCCGATAGATTTCTTTTCCCGCCACCATCGTCAATAAAACATCACGGCCCGAGGATGAGAAGATTAGGCTGTCCGCCGGATTGCGCAGAGGTTGTTGATGGGCTCTGTCGAGCCCTACGACAACGATGTCTGCCTGCATTCCATCTGCCAGTGCGCCGATTTGATCGTTCAGGCCGAGCGCGCGCGCCCCGCCAAGGGTTGCGGCGAAGAGCGCCTGTTCTGCGCCAATCGGGGCACTCGCCCGATCGTGAGAGAGGGCTCCCGGCTCGTCGCTGAGATCAAAGGACCCTGAGCCCTTGCTCACGCGCGGGCTAGTGCCCCGATGTGAGATCACGCCCTCGCTAAGATGGCTGCTACTGCCGACATCCAGGCGCGCCAACAGTATCGCAAAGCGCGCCTCTTCCAAAATGTCGCAGGTGTTGTTGCTGGCGACTGAATCGCTACCCAGGCCGACGTTAATTTGTTTTGAGAGAAATTGCGCAAATGGAGCACGGCCATGACCGAGCTTTGCGTTTGACTTGGGGCAATGCGCAATGCCTGCGCTGCTCCGCCTGATGAGTTCGAGATCAGCGTCATCTGTGTAGATGCAATGCGCGAGCAGTGGTTTCGTCTCCAGCACTTCATGTCTGGCCAAATATTGGATCGATGAAACGCCGGGCACCTGCCACTCGATGCCACGTTTCCTGAGACCTTCGGCAAAAGCGCCGCGACCTTCCATCATGAGAGATCTTTCTGCCTGCGATTCTGCAGCGTGCATCATAACCGGCAGCTTTGCATCGATCGCTAGCTTTGAAATCATCTCAAGCTGTAGCGCACTGACTGTATAAGGCGCGTGTGGCGACAGACCAACCCGTACAAGATTGGTTTCAAAGCCGCGCAACTCCCCAATCTGCTCGCGAAGTTTCGCGACATTCTCGCCGGCCAGTCTCCGATCGGGACCAAACGATTCTTGATAGACAACGCCGCGCAAACCGGCCGCACGCAGCGTTTTCATTGACTCCATAGCCAATGAACTGGAATCGCCAACGCACGTAATCCCGGCACGTACTGCTTCAATTACGCCGCACGTCGCTGATACTCGCAAGTCCTCTGGGGTCATTGCCATTCGCGTGACAGTAAGCTTTCTCAGCCAGGCGAAGAAATCGTGCTCCCTGGCTTCCAGAAAGCCCCGCATAATTGTCAGTTCGAGATGAGAATGAGCGTTGACTAACCCTGGCAGGATCGCTGCCTGCCCAAAGTCTGAAACCTGCGCATGGAGAAATCTCGAAACGATTTCCAGCTTCGGACCAACAGCGACGATCTTAGAGTCATCAACGGCGACAGCGCCATTCTCGATTGGAGATGAGATTATTGGAAGGATCCAACGCGCTGAGTAAATTGCCGTCATCTGGATTACCGCACCTGCTATTGCTGATGGTACTGACCGAACTAGTCCGTGCTCGGAGCAGTTGAGCCTTGCACTTCCGTGCCGATCTCGGGAAGGAGCTTAATCAGACGACTATTCTCTTCCAGGGAAGTCACCACCGCAAACCGAAGCTCATGGCGCCCTTCGGTCAGGTCGAGAACGCTGAAATCATCCAGGCGTAAGCCCTCACGCTCAAGCAGATCCAGCAAGCGAGCCAAGGCTTGCGGTGCATCCGTCGTCTTCAGCAGGTAGTGAAAGAGCCTCCGCCGGCGCACGAATGCACGCTCTACTCTTCGCAGCACGACCAGTACTGCGATGATCAGTAGCGTGACCATCACTGCAACTGTAAACATGCCTTCACCGATGGTGACGCCCACCGCTCCGACCAGAAGAATCGTGGCTGCGGTTGTTAGTCCAGTTATGGAACCGCGTGATTGCAGAATGACTCCAGCACCGATGAACCCAATGGCGGTAACAACCTGAGCTACCAGTCGTGCCGGGTCGGTATACGGCGCACCACCGCCGATATGACGCGAAACGATCATGAACAAAGTGGCGCCGACACAGATCAGAACGTTGGTGCGCAAGCCGGCCGGCTTGCGACTCAGTTCGCGTTCGAAGCCGATGGCCCCGCCGCAAACAACGGCCATAAGCAACTTCAAAGCGATCAGAATTATTGACCAGTCGACCATCAGGATGTCGCACCTTAACCCGAGCCAAACGGCTTGGAAACGCTCAAGCTCGCGCGGGTCTGGGCGCGACTCTTAGAGGACTTGACTCGGTGGTAACGGTCCAGAATCGAAGTGACGTAGGCGCGCGTTGAAGGAATGTCTATGCGTGCAATGAATTCCGGTTCCGTAAGCGGACGCGCGCCGGACTCGACGCGATTCCATTCAGACGCCCGGCTGTCGCCGGCATTGTAGGCAGCCAGCATGCGCGCTTCTCGCCCAGGCATGTCGCGATACTCTTCGCTGAATTTCTCAAGATACCAGCAACCGATTTGGATGTTGCGTTCCGGTTGGCGCAACAAAGTCGCAGTGTCCACCACGGTGTTTTGCTGCAGCGGAGCAGTGGTGGTTTCAGCAGCCCATTCGTGAGCTACCGCCGGCGTCACTTGCATCAATCCTATCTCGTCGTTTCGACCTTTCTTCCAGGGGCTGAAATAAGTTTCTTCGTAAATGATGCTCCAGACCAGATCGGGATCGACGTGATACCGAGCCGCTTCGCTCGCAATCAGCGAGTCGTAGCGATGAATCCAATATTGATCAAGAAAATATACGCCGCAGGCCAGAAGCAGTAGCGTGAGGATGATGACAATGAGTCGCTTCATTCAGTGAAAGAGTATTGACGACGAATCAAAGCGACGCTGGTTGGGAAAAGCAGAAAGCTTCAATTGCTACGTGAAAAATGTGACCAGAGACTTCCGGTTGAATAGCTTCGATCCACGCCTTCGTAATGAAGCCGCAAGGCCTGGCTATCGAGCACGTGACCCTGTAGCCACACCTCTGCTGAAAGCATGGCCCCGACCTGCAACTCGCCAGTCAGCGCGCGCGCGTTAACCAACACTTCCAATTTAAGTTTTTCCAGGTCGAGATAAATCCAGTAAAGCTCGCTTCCCGAGAGCGGATTTCGGAGCGGTTTAAACGCCAGCACGCGCCCGCGAAGAATCCAATCATTCTCATGCGCAGCGCGTGATGGCGCGGCCTTTTCCAAAGGCAACCAGCGCGAGTTCATTTCCCGGCTACAGACGCGCGCGCGGTAAGCCAGTCCGCACAACCCTACATGCAGGGCCGGCGCACGGAATCCGGAAGCGCCCACCTCGGTCAAGTTTTGTAGCTCGAATAAAACTTCGGTATCGCTGCCGTCACAATAGCCGTGAATCACTGCTTCGCCTTCTTCGTCGTATTCCGTCAGCGCCCACGGCGCAATTCGTTGCATGTACCGAGCGCGAAAGCCGGGACGGCAATTGGCATAGAAGACGCCTCCTGTACCCGATTCGTAAAGAACCGTCCAGACCTCGAGGCCTTCGCCCAGCTTCCAGCAACGCCCGTGCAGGACGGCACCGCGTCGCAGCAGTTGCGTAGGCTCGCCCTGGTTTTCAGCTCGCTCGGCCAGAAAGTTAATGGCTTTCTCGCTGGGGACTTCCAGACCGATTGTTTCAAAAGTCGCGTCCATTATCGAATAAAGGTCTAGCGCGCTATACGCCGACGTGAGGGTGATGATGGTTCGTCCGCGTCTTCATCTTTTAGCGGCGCGCGTTTCTTAAAACCGCGAATGTTACGCTCCGGACCGTGAGCCGGCTGTTTGCCCGAACGGACCATTTCGGTAAACAGGTCGACATCATAATCAGCTTCGCGCGACATTATCTCGCGAATCCGAAGCAACTCAGTTAAGAATTTTGGGCGGCGGTACATTAAGAATCAGAACCCAGGAATCGAGATCACAAGTCAAAACCAAAATCCGAAATTCAAGATTCAGAGTTCAGAACTCAAAGTTCAGAATTCAAAACTCGGTTGCCGTTTCCTTTTCCGTCCCTTCCGAAACCAGAAACTCAGGAGTGACAATCATTGGCACGAAGAATCCAGCGGCTGTATTGAATAGCCGAATGCGCGCCTGTCGTCGAACATTTGCCAGATGACCAAAGTTCCACGTAACTAGATAATCGATTTTATGGAATGAAGCAACTGCTACGTGCAAAGCATCGGCGATGTACTTGCGATGAAAAATTCCGCGCGAGACGTAACCTTCAGCGAGAATTGCGGCCTCGTCGGTAAGCTCAACCTGTTCCAGACTGCTAATCAGTTTAAGATATGCAGAACGATGCGGTTCCGCTACACGTTCAAGTTCGGTAACGACAAGGGGTGAAATGACGGCTCGATATTCAGATAATTCATGCTCCCACCAACGAATGGTAAGATCGCGACGAAACGGCTCGCCATTATCCAGGTAAGCTCCAATGACTGAGGTCTCCAGATATGTGCTCTGTTTCATTGCGACCTTTATTTAGGCTGTGGCGCATTGTAGTTTTGCACTGCAGCGTCTTCCAATGGCTCAAGCCGCACGATACCTTTTTGAAAATCAAACATCAAACGAAAGTGTCTCAGGAAATTTGCTCCCAATATGCCGCTCTGTTGAAAACCGGCTGTTTCGTTCACGGGATCAAGATCCAGTACGGCAGCCTCAAGCCTTTCGCGCGCCAGACTTCCAATCGTTAGTTTTGGCAAAAGCGCAGTCTTCACGTCATCAGCGACCCCGGCGGCGCCAAACACGCGCATTCGAGTTTGCTGAATGAAACCCTGACTCTCCTCGAGTTGCGCCAGCTTCTCGGAGACAACCGTGACGGTGGCACCGGTATCGAGAATGAAGTTAAGCGGTTTCTTGATCCCGTCGATAAAGACCTCGCCGCTGATAAAGCCACTGGAAGTCGTCCGCACCGGAAGATCGATTCCCTGGCGTGCCGGGCCAGCGTCAACACCCTTTCCCGGGTTAATAAGGGTAGCCAGACTGGTACTCTCGCTATTGCGTTGGCGAAGTAGAGTCATCTGCTGACTGCCATAGTCAAGTACCGTGATCAATCGGCCCAGCGCCGCAATTCCCAGATAGCCATCGACCGGGTTATGTTCGTCGAAAAAGTGACGAATATAAACGGGCACGTTCTGAATTTGGATATCGCCAACTTCGATCGAGTTGACGTATCCGTAAACGATTTCGAAGCGACCACCGCCGCCGACCGCGCGCGCCAATCCGCCGCGAGCAACGGCCCTGATTCCCATCCTGCGGGCCGTCTCTTCAGAGAGGACAGACATGCCCGACCCCGTGTCAAGAACGAACCGCAGAAACTCCTTTGATCCGTTAAGTCGAATTTTTATGATCGGACGAAAGTCCGGGGCCTCGAACTTAACGGCGGTGCGATCTGATCCACCGAGGCTATACAGTGAACCTTGCTGTCCAAGGTAACGCAAGAAATCGATCAAGCCTCGGATCCGCGCGCGACGATCGGCATCGGTCCGGGGAGCAATCTGCAAGAATCTTTCATAAGCATCGGCTGCTTCTTTGTATCTTTCGGAACGCGCAGCCGCCTGTCCCAGGTTGAAAACATAATCCGGTTCATTGGAATCCAGGCTTGCGGCTCGTCGCAACCCCTCGATACAACTGGCGGTCCGATTCTCGTAAAAGTCCACCATCGCCAATCCGGCAACCGCGATGGCTTCATCATCGTTCAGACTGAGCGCCGTGCGGAACTCTTCAACGGACAGTCTAAAATCACCTGCCGCAAGTACGGCCGAGCCCAAAAGCGCATGCGCGCGAGCCGACAATGGGTCCAACGCGATTACACGGGCCGCATGATCATACGAGTCCTGCAGGCGGCGTTGCTTTAGCAAAGCCTGGCTCAGACCGAGGCGAGCGTCGTTGTCGTGATCATCTTTTGTCAGCAACTCTCGATATAGCTGCTCGGCATGTTCAAAATCACCGGCGCGCATGGCTTTCTGCGCGCGTTCTCGTGTCTTGGTTTTGTCTGATGGCGTCCCGGCGATAGCAGTGAGCGCAATGCTAAGAATCACTGCGAACAAGATGCTGATCGCCATGAAGCGCATGAGAACAGAGACGTTTTGGTACGTCATTCTTTGATTCGGATGAAAGTGCAAAAGCATTTTATTTCAACACTTCTCCTGTTTTCATGGACCAGAGCGCCAGATCGAGTTCGTCAAAGTTAATGCCTACGTCGACGGCAAAGTCTCGCATGCGCGCCTCTGTTTCCAGGTAGCGCTTTCTGGTGGCCGGCGGTTTTGGCGAATCAATTACGCCAAGTTCGCTAAGAGAGCGAACGATATGTTTGTCAAGAATACCGTAACCCCGGAAGCCTACATTGCGCAAAAAGTGACTGGCCTCTTTATAGCCCAGTCCGGTAATCCGTGGATCGTTAGCCAGCCAATCCCTGCGCTCAAAAGGATCACGTATTCGCTTTAGCTGATCGCGCAATCGCATGGAAAAGGAATCGCGCAGATATTCGCGGGTGCTGACGACATATCCCGCCCTAACATTGTGAAACCGATATGCTGGTGGCTGAGTGAGCGCGCGCGTTAAGGCTTCCCTGGTTCCGTTCTTCAGTAACGGCCGAACTGCAGCCACTGCTCGCGAGCCCATCTTAGCCGACGCTCCCGCAGTGAAGATGCAGTACACCAGCTCTTCCCACAGTCGCGTGTCCGAACCGGTGCGCCATACGTCCCGAAAATCGCGGAGTCGTTTTCGAATCTCTCTACGCCGCGCGGCGTGGACCGCGCGCAGATGATCGACCGTCAGCGGTTGTAGATTCCGTGCCACCGTCAAATCTGAAACGCGGGCTTCATATTCCTTTTAAGTCAACGAAAGAATTCAACAACAGAATTCTAGGAGCGAGTTTGTTTTCCTGTCAATGTAGTTGCACCGGCAGCAACGAAATGCATCTTGACTGACACTGCCGACATCAAAAGTTGATTTTTAGGATGCGAAACACAGGGGCACGTTTTCGTGCTATCATCCCACGGGCCGAAGGGCGATGAAGTCGAGCGCATTGGCGCGAGGCTTTCGCTAGGTAAGAAGCATGGCGGTAAAAGAACTGTTACGTCGATTTATCACGCAATTAGCATTCGTGCTCTTCAGCGCGGCGTTAGGCTTCGGACAGCAGGCCCCACAGAATCGCGCGTCGGGAGGGAACTCTGGTGTTTCTGCGCCGGTTCAGACTTCATCAGTCTCAGCTCCGATTGGCAACACAGCCACGAACGGGCAAGCCCCGCAAGGCAACCAGGCATTCGCGGTGCCCGCATATCTCACTCCGATTCATGGGTTGCAGGGTGTACTGGCGGAAAGCTTAGAAGGAAACACCATCGCCGCGCAGTCTGTTGAAGACAAGTTCAATCCAGCGTCTTCCATCAAATTGGCTACCGCACTGGCGGCGCTTCAGACGTTTGGACCTGACCATCGGTTCCTAACATCAATCTGGGCAGCGGGTCCGATTGATCGTGCCACGGGAACGCTGGCGGGCGATCTGGTTATCACTGGCCGTGATCCGTCATTTCATTACGAGCACGCGGTGATGCTGGCGCGCGAATTGAATCAGCTTGGAATTCGTGCAATCACCGGAAACCTGATCGTCGCTCCAGGATTCACCATGAACTTCGATTGGTCGGCGAGGCATTCCGGCGAACAGTTTCGCGACACAATCGACGTGGCGCGTCGATCAGCCGACGCGACAAGGGCGTGGCTGGACGAGCGCGTATTGCTCGGTGATAAGGAGAGTTTGAGCAGTGTGCCCAGTGTAGTTATAACCGGCGAGGTTCTGATCGGCGCGGCGCCCCCTGCTGCACAAGCGCTGCTCACTCACAAATCGAGCAAGCTCGTCGACATCCTGAAAGTGTTGCTTTGCTACTCAAACAATTTCATGGCGGAGCGAATCGGTGAAAGCATCGGAGGTCCGCAGTCAGTGCGCACGTTGCTTGCGCAAAAAATAGGAATCAACCTGGATGAGTTTCAGATTGTTTCGACCAGCGGCCTGGGTGTCAATCGCGTCACGCCGCGGGCAATGATGACAATTCTCCGCGGACTGCGGAGTGAATTGAAGAACCACAACCTTTCGCTGTCTGACATCCTGCCGGTGGCTGGAATTGATCCCGGCACGCTCGAGGATCGCTACACTCAGCCACCCACGCGCGGAAGCGTGATCGCGAAGACCGGAACGCTGACGCGTACTGACGGAGGCGCCAGTTCGCTTGTCGGCCAGATGCAGACAAAGAGCGGTCGGATTGTGTTATTCGTGATTCTCAATCAGCATGGCAACGCGCTTCGCTTTCGTCAGAATCAGGACGAAATCGTGACCTCGATTCAGAATGCGCTGGGAGGCCCGGCTCCGTTTGCTTACCAACCGGTAAATCTGGCGATGCGTCTGGCTAGCTCCGACTACGAAGCCGCGAAGGCCCGTGGTGAATACGAACCGAGAAATCAGCAGTGAATTCCATCCGGATCGAGCAGGCGACCTCTCACGTGAAAGTCATTTCCAATTGCAAACAATGACACAGCGATCAAGTTGTCTTCAGGCAAGGTACCTCAGCAACTCAAGCGCTTCCAGGCCATGCTATTCATCCGCGAATCCGTCCTCAGTCACAAGAGCTTTCGGATCCTGAAACTTGACACCGCTGCGCGTCGCATTGAATGATCGAGCTCAGGCGGCGCTTTATCACCCGCTGGCCATCGCGGGCGTTTCTGAATCGTTCATGCCTGACATTCTTCTCGTCGAAGACAAACAGAGCCTGCGCCGCGTGCTGCGGCTAACCCTTGAAAATGCGGGATACTCAGTCACCGAAGCAGCAGATGCCCGTGAAGCTATCGACGAGATCACCCGCAATCCTCATCGCGTCGTCCTGACAGACCTTCGCATGCCCCATGGTTCAGGCATCGACGTCTTGCGCGCATCGAAAAATGCCGACGGAGATGTGCCGGTCATTGTGATGACAGCGTACGGCTCGATCGATGAGGCCGTGCAGGCAATGAAGGACGGCGCGCACGATTTTCTTCAAAAGCCTGTTGATTCGAATCATCTTTTGCTTCTAGTCGAGCGCGCCCTCGAGCAGGCGAGACTACGGACAGAGAACCTGCTATTGCGCGAAGAGTGGTCGAAACGTTACGGATTTCCACGCATCCTCGGTGAGTCTGAAGCACTCAAACGCGTGGTGGCTGAAACTCAGCGGGTGGCCCAGACCGAGGCGACAGTATTACTTTTAGGCGAGTCAGGAACCGGCAAAGAACTATTTGCCCGCGCTATTCACCATCTGTCGAATCGACGTGACAAACCGTTTGTGGCAATCAATTGCGCTGCGATTCCGGAAGCGTTGATTGAGAACGAACTCTTCGGTCACGAACGCGGAGCCTTTACCGGAGCGGGTGAACGCCGGCTCGGCAAGTTTGAATTGGCTTCCGGCGGCACGGTGTTTCTTGATGAAATCGGTGAGTTGCCGTTGGCGGTGCAAGGCAAGCTGCTGCGCGCAATTGAAGAGAAAGCCGTCGATCGAATCGGCGGACGCGGTCCAGTGCCGGTTGATGTTCGTGTGGTCGCGGCAACAAACAAAGACCTTCGTGGCGCGGTCGATAAGGGAGAGTTTCGCGGCGATCTATTTTTTCGTCTTGCAGTCTTTCCGATCGAAATTCCACCGCTGCGTGAACGTGGCGAGGATGTCGTTCTGCTTGCTCGGCACTTCGCAGCGCAATTGGGCAAGGAGTTGCGGGGACGTGAAGCGACCATCAGCGACGAGGGCATCCAGACGCTGAGGACGCATCATTGGCCAGGCAATGTTCGTGAGCTCGAAAATTCGATCGAGCGCGCCTGTATTCTGGCCGATGGTGTAAGCCTGGGACCTCGCGATCTCGGCCTCAGCGCCGATCAAGCACGCGACCCGACAGCCTTCGGCTTCGATACTGCAGGCACGTTAAGCGAAGCAACCACACGTGCAATTCAATTGATCGAGCGCCGAAAAATCGCCGAAACGCTCGCAGCGCAAGATGGAAACAAGGCGCGTACAGCGGAAGTTTTAGGAGTGAGTTACAAAACGCTCTTGACCAAGATCAAAGACTACAATCTCTGATTCCAAGATGAACGACGACCAGGATTCAGATTCCAAGTCTCAATTCCCCGGCTCCACGTCTCAAGGCAGTAATTCCCAGGCCTCAGCTTCAGATCTCACCCACGATGCGCAGGATAGCCACGTTCGCCGCAACGCCAGCGAGATTGCTGGCGCGACCATCGATGTTGTAGGCGAGAGCACTGGTCGCTTTCCCCGCGTCTCTGTTGGAGGCGGCGGACAGCGCGAAGACACCGGCAGATCGGCGTTTCTGGTTGGTGCTGGAATTCTGATCAGCCGAGTCATAGGCGTAATTCGCCAACGAGTATTTGCCCACTATCTTGGCATTTCGGACGCCGCCGGCGCTTTCAATGCCGCCTTCAAGATTCCGAACTTTCTTCAAAATATTTTTGGTGAAGGAGCACTATCGGCGTCATTCATTCCCGTCTACGCCAAGCTTCTTGCTGAAGGAGACAATAAGGAAGCTTCGCGCGTCGCCGATGCAGTATTAACGCTGCTGGCCCTGGTGACTTCGATCATAGTACTGATCGGCGTCCTGATTACCCCTTACATTATCACCATCATCGCGCCCGGTTTCACTGGAGCGACCCGCGAATTGACTATTCATTTGGTGAGAATCTTTTTCCCGGGCGCGGGGCTGCTTGTGATGTCGGCATGGTGTCTGGGAGTGCTCAATAGCCATCGCCGTTTCTTTCTTTCATATACCGCACCGGTGGTGTGGAATGTCGCCATCATCGCCACGCTTATATGGTTTGGCCGCCGCTCGGATCAATCAACGCTGGCCATTTTTACGGCGTGGGGCTCAGTGGTTGGAAGCGGTCTGCAATTCGGCGTGCAGTTGCCGACTGTATTGCAACTAATCAAGAAAATCCGACCGGTCTTTGATGTCGTCTCAACGAACGTGCGAACGGTGGTCCGTAACTTTTTTCCAGTCTTCATTAGTCGGGGTGTCGTCCAGATTAGCGCCTTTGTCGATTCGATGCTGGCTAGTCTGATTAGTCCGCAAGCGGTGGCGTCGCTGACATACGCGCAGAGCCTTTATACGTTGCCGGTGAGTCTGTTCGGCATGTCCGTGTCCGCGGCCGAACTTCCCGCGATGTCCAGCGCGGTTGGCACCAGCGACGAAATTGCAGTTCAGCTTCGCCAGCTCGACTGTTGGTTTGCTTGCTTCGACTTTGGGAAGACTCTACGCGTCAACTTACTACGCCCTTCACGACACGCGCACGCCACTGCGCTTTGCCATCATTAGAGTCGTGCTTACGACTGGCTTGGGATATGTCTGCGCGATTCCTCTGCCACCGCTGATTGGCTTGGATCCAAAATGGGGGGCAGCCGGATTGACCGCTTCCGCGGGTGTCGCCGGTTGGATCGAGTTTGGTTTACTACGAAGCAATCTCAATCGGCGCATCGGCCGCACCGGATTGCCGCTTGGCTACGTATCGAAGTTATGGGCGGCCGCTGGGACGGGTGCCGCAATTGGTTGGGCTATTAAGCTGGCAATTGGTCCTCGTCATCCGGTTATAGTAGCTGCGCTGGTGCTTCTGCCGTACGGGCTAATCTACTTCGCCATCGCTTCGGCCCTCCGACTGCCCGAAGCAAACGCCGTCGTTGCCCGCGGACTAAGAATGCTTGGGCTGAAACGGTGATGGCGGCTTGCTGAACATAAAAAAAAAGGGTCTCACGTTTTATCCCGTGAAACCCATCAATTGGCCAGAACCGAACGGCGGCCATGCGAAGCTCTTCACTGAAGAACATCGGCCATTACTACGCCGTCGGCCAGTAATACTCCGTCAGCCAGGAGCACTCCGTCAGCCAGGAGCACTCCGTCAGCCAGGAGCACTCCGTCGGCCAGCAACACTCCATCGCTAAGCAATACTCCATTGCTCATCAGCACGGTTCCGTCGCTCATCGTGATGCCATTGCTGACCATAATGTTATCGCTGAGCAGCACGCCGCCTGAGAGCTTGGTCACGTCAGACAGTAACACTCCATCGCTCATCAGCACGCCATCGCTTAGCAGCACACCTGTTGCATAAACGGCTTGAAACTTCGTAATCAAGTCGGTGCCGGTCGCGTAGTCATATTTGAAGATGACGCCTTGGGCCCATTCGAAGGTTTGACCGGCAATGGTCGATTGTGTGGTGGGCCTTGAAGAGCTGAGCAGAGGCGCACCAACCAAAGTAGTCGAAGAAAGGTCGGTGCGCACGAGTTTGGCCAGACGAACCGCACCTTCAACATTTATTTCACCGGCGCCTTGCTCAAGCATGTTGTACCCAGCAAGCGGTTGAGCAGAATACATCAGGATCATTTTGACCAAATTAGGAGTCAGTTTCGGATTTGCTTCCAGCAGTACAGCAGCGGCACCAGCCACAATAGGCGCGGCTGCGGAGGTGCCACTGAGTTGTATCTCCGCCTTATTAGGTCCCGATTCGACGCATAGATTCGGGTTCGAAACCAGCAGTTCACTGTTATTCGCGGCGGCGCCAACGATCTTATTTCCCGGTGCAACCATATCAGGCTTGAGGAGATTGTCGTAGTGCTTGGTGCCACTCGAATCAGTCCAGTAACTGCGGGTGGGCCCGCGTGAGCTGTAGGTCGCAATGCCATCGTCACTACGCTGGTCGGTGCCGTAAGAATTGGCTGCGCCGATAGTGAGCGCGGAAGGTTCGTTGCCGGGTGAGTGAATAAGTCCGTAAAGCTTCGCATGAGTGGCATCTTTGCCATTGTTTCCTGCCGCAGCCACAACCACGATGCCTGCATCAACCAGCCTTCGCACCGCGCGACAAAGTGGATCGTTCTTGTAAGAATCGATCGCCGGCATACCCATGCTCATGTTGACGACGCGAATGTTGTAGCTGCTTCGCTTTGCCATCACGACATCAAGAGCGTTGAGAACTGCTGATACCGTTCCCATGCCATGGGAATCAAGCACTCGAAGATTAATTAACGTCGCAGCTGGCGCAGCACCGCTATATAAATCCGCATCATCGCTGTTCTTTCCCGCTGCCAGCGCTGCCACGTAAGTTCCATGCCCGTATAGATCTTCGGTAGTACCTTCGCCAGTGAAATCCTGGCTGTATGCTACTCGACCAAACACGACGTGATGTTTCTTTGAGATTCCAGAGTCGAGAATCGCGATTCCGATGCCGCTGCCATCAAAGCTGGAATTCCCAGCCTGGGACCACATCGTCGTTTCGCCGATCGTTGTTTGCACGTGTCCGAACGAGTGCACCGGTCTGTCAAGCGAGACATATCGCGTGTGACTGTTAGCTGCTAAATCCTCGACCGCCTTCGCCGGGATCTCTACCGCTAAGCTGCCGAATTGAGGCATCTGAGAATTGATTGCGATTCCAAACCGAGCCAGCTTGGCGCGCAGGTCGGCGCTATTCGCATCGTCAACCTGCAGAATTGCCTTGATGCGGGCGGGTGCGTTGCCGCTATCAAGTAGCTCCCGCAAATCTGAAGAGACCTTTTCGCCGGAGAATTCTTCTGATGATGAATCTACTTTCTTAGTCCCAGCGGCATTGTCACCGCGCACGCCTTTGGCCTCGGCGACTTCCTTCATTTCGACAGCCGCGAATAGAGGTGCGAGAGCTTCGTCGTTCGCGATGTTTTGTTCAAACGTGACATCGGTGGAAGCACCCAGGCACTGTATCTCACCATTTCGAATTACGTCGCGTAACAAGGCCGAAACGGCGCCGTCAAAGGCCGCTGAAGCGCCAACCAGAGATTGAATCGGATCGACCAGCAGAATAGTTTTTGAGTCAGACTTGGCGATGTCAGACAGAATCGCCGCCACGTTGCTTTCCAGCTCGGCGGAATTCCTGGAATCGTGAAAGAGCGAGTCCAGGTCTAACTTGAGCAGGCGCTTCTTCGCGAGTGCGGGTGGAACATCGCCTTCCGCGATGCGACGTGCTATGCCGGCGGCAACCAGGTCACGAATAGCTTGTGACTCGGTAAGGACTACGGGGTTGTTCCGGCGATCGCGCGCAAGAATATCAATGGCGCGATTGATTTCATCTTGTCTTTCAGTAAATGAACCGAAGCCGCCCTGTTCCGCCGCCGCAGTAATGTCTCGGAGGTATTTGTTTAACTTCTTGCCTGCACTGGTCTGCGCCTTCTCAATGCTCTGAGCTTTCGCGTTGACGCTCGCGATAATGCCGGCGACCAGCGAAAGAGACAGTCCCAGGGCTGTCAGCCATCGCCATCCTAACGGGGTCCTAACTCTTCTTCCTCTTGTCATGTGAAAGGTTCTCGAAAACTTATGGCACCCCTCGGTGCTCGCGGTAGTCGCCTAAGACAACGACTATGCCAGTGCGCGATCTTCGTTTTCGGCCTGTTTTTTGGGGTTTTTAGCTCAGAGAGGATCGGTCACTGGCGTCACTTTGAAGGGTTCGGTCAGTCAGAATGATGGAGGATAGGTGAAGTTAGATCGGCGAGCGGGGAAGAGAATTCGGGTATTAAATTATTTTTCTGTGAGATTCTGGAGAAGTCGAATCATTCAATCTTTAGTTGGATATCCCGAAAAGACGGATTGGTTGGAGCAGCGGCGGCGGCGGGGAAACCCGGGGCGCTCGTTTCTTTTTTGCGAGCCCATGCTAAAGCATAAGAGGTCAGCTACCGAACTCCCATATCTCGGCTCTTCTCAGGGCATCAATTGACCCGCCTGTAATCTTCTCCTTATCATCGCGAAGTGCAACCCGTTATCTCCGCTGCGCAGACGCGCGAAATCGATCGCCTGACGACTAAGCGCTTCGGCACACCCTCGCTCGTGCTCATGGAAAACGCCGCGGCGGCCACTGCACGGGTTGTAGCTGAACGACTGACGGGTGACCTCACCGGCAAATCAGTTCTCGTTCTGTGCGGCCGGGGAAACAACGGTGGGGACGGCGCGGCGACGGCAAGACTGTTGGCCCATGCAGGCGCTCAGGTCGAGTTGGTGCTATTCGGGAAACTTAATGAAACAAGCGGCGATGCCCGAATAAACTTTGAGGCCGCAACCAGTTTCGCCACTGAAGGATCGGCGCAGATCGAAGGCCAGGCATCAACCATTGGCTCGATAAAACTTTTCGAATGTAATACCGATACAGATTGGCAAGACTTAATTAACGACAAGTTAAGCCCGTCGCCGGACGTCATCATTGATGCCATGTTCGGCACGGGACTTACGCGACCCCTTGCAGGTCTCACCGAAGAAGTTGCGAGATTTGTGAATCGCAAGCGCGAAACGGGCGACAACAAGACGAGTCCAGGCACCTTAATCATATCGATCGACATTCCATCGGGACTCAACTCAGACTCAGCTGAAGTAATCGGTGAAGCTATCGATGCTGACATAACAGTTACTATGACAGCGCCGAAATTCGCCAATGTTCTTCCTCCGGCTGCAAATTACAACGGAAGGGTGATCGTTGCCGATATTGGTTCGCCCGCTGAATTGGTTCAAGCATCCCAGTCGAAACTATTCCTCACCGAAGAATCCGATGCTCGCCGGTGGCTGAGTCAAACTCGCTACCAGGCGGACTCTTACAAAACCACACATGGGCATGCTCTGATTGTCGCAGGTTCGCGAGGTTTTACCGGCGCGGCTGCGTTATGTGCCAACGCGGCAATGCGTTCTGGCGCTGGGCTTGTGACCGTCGCGACGCCGGCGTCGGCGCAACCTTTTGTGGCCAACCAGGTCATGCCTGAAGTGATGACCACCGCACTGGCGGAAACAGATCGCGGCGCGGTAAGCGACGAAGCCGTCGATTATTTCTTGAGATTCACTGAACGGGCGGGGGCGATAGCGATTGGCCCGGGACTGTCTGCGGAAGATGATCGGACGCGTAAGTTTGTGCGCGCGATAGTTGAACGCCGCCGGGCTCCAATCGTTATCGATGCTGATGGGTTGAACTGTCTATCGCCCTGGCCCGACGATCTACGTGGCTCGACGGAGCACCCGATCGTTTTGACCCCACATCCCGGAGAAATGCTGCGCCTGATGGGAACGAGTGATAAGTCAGTGCTAAGAGATCGAGTCGCCGCAGCTCGCGAATTTGCCGTGAAGCATCAGGTGATCTTGCTTTTGAAGGGGACGCGTTCTTTGATTGCATCGCCCGATGGTCGTGTTTTCGTGAATCCAACCGGCAACGCGGGATTAGGCACAGCCGGCGCCGGTGATACGCTAACTGGAATCATTACCGGTTTTCTTGCCCAAACCTCTGGAATTAAAACTGCTCAAGACCGCGAGCCGCTTAACGCGTTAGAAACGACAATCGCCGCGCTTTACATAAGCGGCCTGGCCGGTGACTTGGCAGCTCACGAACTTGGGATGCGCACAATGGTGGCATCCGATATTCGCGAGCATCTCAGCGCCGCGATCCGTTCACTCGATCCTCAGGGCGAACGACCAAAGTAGCGGAACTTGCAAACTTGCTCCGAAACGATGTCAGCAATTGCGCCATCAATTCCGACCGGCGAATTCATCTCGCATAACGCACGCGAGACTTTCAATGTTGGTGCGCACATCGGCGAACAACTGTCCGGCGGCGAGATTCTGCTGATTAACGGCTCGCTCGGCGCGGGTAAGACAATGTTGGTCAAGGGCATCGCTTCCGCCCTCGGTATTAACGAAGAGAATGTTACCAGCCCATCATTTACACTGGTCAATCCGCATCCCGGGCGGCTGCTGCTTTACCACGTCGATTTGTATCGCCTTGAGCAAGGCGCCTCGGCGGCGCACGCTGTCGACCTTGATGAGATCCTTTCGGATGAAAACGCGGTGGTAGTTATTGAGTGGGCCGAGCGTATGGGTCGTTATCCGTTGCCGAAAGGCGCGTTGCGGATCTCGATTACAGGCGACGGCGACGCGTTTCGCAGAATCCAGATCTCAGCTGCAGATAATTGAACCATGTTACAATCGACAGCTGATCACTTGATGGTGTAGAGGAGAATTTAAGAACATGCGATATCCGGAAGATGTGATTCGACCAATGCGCGAAGAGTTAAGCCGGCTCGGAGTTGAGGAATTAAGAACACCCGAAGCAGTCGACAAAACAATTAAGAATTCGCAGGGTACAGTTATGATTGTGGTCAATTCGATCTGTGGCTGCGCCGCTGGCAAAGCGCGTCCAGGCGTCGCCCTGGCATTGCAGCATGACGTGCGTCCAGACAAAGTTGCGACTGTGTTTGCGGGCGCTGACATCGAGGCGACAGAAAGAGCACGCAGCTACTTTACGGGCTATCGACCGTCATCACCTTCAATCGGACTTTTGAGGGACGGTCAACTCGTTTACATGATGGAACGCTATCAGATCGAAGGCAGGGGACCCGAAGAGATTGCCGAAGAATTGAAGCGCGCCTTTGAACAATGCTGTGTGACCGCAAGCTTCGCCGCCAACTAACTATTCCCCTGCTTCATTCTCACTAGCCTTCCGCAGGCGTTCGATTTCTCGCTCAGCGTCGATTAGTTTTCGATGAAAGGCCGCTGCCGGCACCTTCAAGTTCCATGTGGCGATGCGGCGGTTTAAATCGGCCGATTTTTGACGAAACGAACTCAGGTTTTTCTCCCAGCGGGTCTTAGCTCCCAACTCATGTTCACCGCCGCGTGTCCTTTGCAAAATTATCCACGCCCGCTCCAGATTGGTTCGAGCGACGAGAAACTCGGCGTCGATGTCCTTTCGTTCTTCGATCCACGAAGGTGCAAATCCGGCGTTGCGCAGCAGACGATGAGCCAAGCGCAGCTCAGGATCCTCAAAAGGATTTTCGGAAAGATCGACTGGCTCGCCTTTACCGGCTAAGTCGTCAAACTCGCCTTGCTCCATGGCTTCACGAATCCTCTGTTCGATTAACGATTCCCCGCGCTTCATTCTTTTCTTCGCTCCGTGAGGAAATGTCTCTAATAACGACGCGAGCCTTGCCCATTCCTTCTTCGTTAGCGCTGCTGCTCAACAAACTCAGGATGCCAGTGCATCGAAAAACTGTAAATCTTAAGCACCTGACGGTGCTCGCGCCGGTTCCAACTCGCCCCTGATTTCCGAACGAAGATTGTTCAGTGGTGGTTCCACTGCAAGTGCCGGACACGGCAAATTGTTCCGACTTCCTGTGCTATGATCGCCCTGATGCCTGCTAATCTTTCAATCTCCCTCAACACTCGAATTCTCGATCTGCCCGGGACTGGTATTCCGCGCTTTGGTTCACAGAGCGCGCGCAAATTGGCGCTGGCATTGGCGGAATTCTCTCTGGGAAAAGACATCAACAGCGTCAATGTCCGAGACCTGCTTGCCTATCTACCCGCACGCTACGAAGACCGCTCGAGCATGGTCGAGATTCGCCATTTGTATCACGGCCTGGAAGCGTCGCTTGATCTCACTGTGCGCGTGGCCGGCGCATATCCGGTGCGCAATCGCCGCTCGTTCAAACAGCGATTGTACATCTTCAAGATTGGCGCAACTGACCAGAAACGCACCGGACCCCAGGTCATAATCTGGTGGTTCATTTCCGGCCCTCGTGCCCAACAAATAATTGAATACAACACAAAGCGTTTCATCCCCGGAACGCGCTTCATCGCTTTCGGAAAGTGGGAATGGGACAAGCATGGAACCTACTCGCTCAGATTGAACAAGCCGGACGAGCTGGAATTAGTCACGGGCAGCGATGAAGACGAAGGCGAAGGCGAAACCGATCCAACGCTGGCCGCGATTCATGTCGGCCGGCGAGTCCCAATCTATCGCAAGCTCGGGGATTTTCGGAGCAAACGCTTGCGTGAGATCGTTCATGAAGTCCTGGCTCGGCTTCCCGAGACGGCAATTGAAGAAACGCTGCCCGCGGACTTACTTTCGCGTCGCAAACTCGTCGCGCGCCAAGACGCGTTACGCCACGCGCACTTTCCTAAAGATGATGTTTCGCTCGATGATTACACCACCATGCGCAGTCCCGCCCATCGCCGTCTGATTTTCGAAGAATTGTTCTGGTTCCTGCTGGGCCTTCTCGTAAAGCGGGGACAGCGAATTAGGGAAAGCAAGGGCGCCGCGATCAAAATCGATGATTCAACCAAACAAAGAATCGCGTCGGTCTTGCCGTTCAAACTCACCGAAGCGCAACGCGAGGTGGTGAAGGAAATTTTCAGAGACATGCGCTCGGACGCGCCGATGAATCGCCTACTGCAAGGGGATGTCGGTAGCGGTAAAACCATCGTCGCTCTGATTGCAATGCTGGCAGCGATGGAGAATGGATATCAAGCGGCGCTAATGGTTCCAACCGAGATTCTTGCTGACCAGCATGCGCGTAACATCAAACGCATTCTCGCGAAGTCGCCTTACCGCGTTGAGCTCCTGATCGGGTCGCTGAAATCGGCTGAGAAACGACGTCTACATCAGGCTATCGCTGCCGGCGACGTTAACGCCTGCATCGGTACCAATGCGCTGATTCAGGAAAATGTTTCATTCAAGAATCTTGGTCTCGCCATCATTGATGAACAACATCGCTTTGGGGTGATGCAACGCGCCGAGCTGCGCGAACGGGGATTGAAGCCCGACGTTTTGGTGATGACGGCGACGCCGATTCCGCGCTCGCTCGCAATGACTGTGTATGGGGATCTCGATGTGTCCATTATCGACGAGCTGCCTCCGGGCCGTACCCCGATCGTCACGAAAGTCTTTGCCGACAACGCAACCGATCGAAAGGAGGTGAAGCAATTGCTCGCCCGCGAGATGTGCGCCGGGCACCAGGTCTACGTCGTTTATCCGCTCGTCGAAGAATCAGAGAAGATGGATTTGCGCGATGCCACTCGCCGTTATGAATACCTGCGCGATTCTGTCTTTCCGAAATTTTCAGTCGGGCTGTTGCACGGCCGCATGAAGCCGGAAGAGAAAGAAGATGTGATGCGCCGCTTCATTGGCGGTGAGATTCAGATACTGGTTTCGACGACCGTAATCGAAGTCGGCGTGGACGTGCCGAATGCATCGGTAATGGTGATTGAGCACGCTGAGCGCTTTGGTCTTTCGCAGCTTCATCAACTACGCGGGCGCGTCGGCCGAGGTGCGAAACAAAGCTATTGCGTTTTGCTGGCTTCAGACAAGCAAACCGAAGTCGCACGCGAGCGTCTGGGCATCATGGAAGAAACCAACGACGGTTTTCGCATCGCCGAAAAGGATCTGGAGCTGCGCGGCCCCGGCGAGATTCTGGGCACGCGTCAGGCGGGTTTGCCGGAGTTTCGCGTCGCGAACCTGGTACGCGATCTGGATATCCTGCAAGCCGCGCGTAAGGAAGCGGAGTTCTATATCAATCAACGTAAGACATCCGCGGAGGCCGCGAAAATGATCAAGCGCGCGCAGAGCGATGCACGGTTGAAACTGGCGGCGGTTGGGTAAATGGTTGGAGCTAGCGGGCGTATAAGCGGGGCAGTAGCCCGACCGTCAGGGAGGGCGTCGGTATTCGCGCTGAAAGCGTGAAATGAATTAGCCAGGGGCAAGGCGAAGCGACGTCCTTGGATCAGATTCCCATTCGAGTCACAAGCTCTGAAGGGGCGATACAACAAAAACTCGTTTGCCTGAAGGATCTGTTCGACGTGATAGTCGATGGAGAGCAGACGCCCTGCGGGCGTCCATAGAGCCAGCCAGAATGCGCCCCTGCGGCACAGCTTTTTTTGTTTTGTCTTATTCGATCCAAGGCGTCGCGCTGCGCGCTTTGCCCCTGGCTATTTTATTTCACGCCTTCAGCGTGAAGAATGAAGCGTGCGAAGAAAGCGAGCATTCGTGTAGAAGTGCCAAGACGTTATGCTCTGACCTCGAGAGGCTGCTATGCGAGTTATCGCCGGCAAATTCCGCGGGCGAAGACTGAAGAGTCCCTCGTCATTACAAACACGGCCCACTTCAGATCGTCTGCGCGAGACGCTTTTTAATATTCTCGCGCCGCGGATCGAAGGAGCGCGCTTTCTGGATCTATGCGCGGGTTCGGGCGCGGTCGGCATCGAAGCGATGTCGCGCGGCGCTGAACATATCACGTTCGTTGATCGCTCACGAAAGCTGTGTACGTTGATTTCGGCGAACCTTGACGCGCTTAAAGCTGGCGAAGCTGAGACCGAAGTCCTGTGTAGCGAGGCGGCTGAGTTCTTAAGGCGGGGCGCGAAGAAGGATGCCGAACCATTCGACATTATCTTTTTCGATCCGCCGTACGCGACGGATTATGAAGTGGTGTTAGATTACGTTGGTGGGAAGGCGCTGCGATTGTTAGCGAACGATGGAGTGGTGATTGTCGAGCACCATAGGAAGAAAGATTTGCCAGAGAGATTCGGCCCGTTGCGATGCTATCGCACGGTTAAGCACGGTGATTCGCGCTTGAGTTTCTACGAGCTAGCAGCCGGGTAGCAGCGAAATATTTAGTTGCCGATTTAGCTAAGGATATCCAGCTCTGTCCAAGCGAAATATTCTGTCGCAAACGCATATCTCGTTCCTAACGGAACGAAAACGATGGGTACCTAACGATAGACAGAGCTTGCACGCAGAAATCCGCGCAAGTATCGTTGACAAGTGGCAACTGATCACAGATCACTGACCACTGACAAAGAACAATGCTTGTTCTGGGGATCGAAACTTCCTGCGATGAGACCGCGGCCGCGATTGTACGCGATGGGCGCGAGATCGTTTCGTCTGTGATCGCTTCACAGGTAGCCACCCACAGGCGTTTTGGCGGCGTCGTGCCCGAACTTGCTTCGCGTGAACACCTCGACAAGATCGTTCCCATTGTTGAAGAAGCATTCAGTCGCGCCAATGTAACGAAGGAACAGATTGACGGAATAGCAGTGACAATCGGGCCCGGTTTGATCGGTTCCTTGCTGGTCGGTGTGTCTTACGCAAAGGCCATGGCGTTGGCACTGAACCAGCCTTTGGTGGGCGTCAACCATATCGAGGGGCACATCTATTCAGTTTGTTTTGAGAATCCGCCCATCCAGTATCCGGCGCTGGCTCTGATCGTTTCGGGAGGTCATACAAATCTTTTTTTCGTTCCCCAGGCTGGAAAATACAAGGTCGTTGGGCGCACGCGCGACGACGCTGCCGGCGAAGCGTTCGACAAGGTTGCGAAGCTCCTGGGGCTCGGTTATCCCGGTGGACCAGTAATTGAAAGACTCGCCAGAGAAGGGAATCCGAAGGCAGTTAGCTTTGCCATTCCACGGATGGGCGATGGGAAACCCGATTTCAGTTTCAGCGGATTGAAGACAGCCGTGCAAAAGTACGTCCGCGAGTCAGGCCTGCAACCAGTAAACAACGTTGGAAAACCATCGCAGGGAATCAAGGATCTCGCCGCGAGTTTTCAAAGCACTGTTGTGCGCTCGCTTGCGGGTACAATGCAGCGCGTCGCCGAAGAGTTCCTGCCAAAGACTCTGATTGTTGCCGGCGGCGTGGCCTGCAACGGCGCGTTGCGCGAAGCCTCGCGGGAAGTTGCCGGAAAACTAGGTATACCTGTTTATTTCCCGTCGCCACATCTTTCTACCGACAATGCAGCCATGATTGCCGCCGCGGGAACGGTAAAACTGGAGGCAGGGGAACGGGCCGGCTGGGACTTGAACGCGGACGTAATGCTGCGGCTTCAGAATATTGACGTTGAAGATGCGGAACTGCGAAAGCACGTGCGCTATCGGCTGTGATTCGATATGCAATTTTCGGATTCCTCCTGCGTTCTAAAAACAACAGACGGGTTTGCTTGAGTTATCGATAGAGATGCTGAGACAGAAGGCGCAAGAATCGAGTTCGCAAAGCGGACGGACGAAAATAGCCCAGCGATTCATCGCCGGGAACCTAACCCCATGTTCCAAATCAGAGTTCGCGAAGCGGACGCTAGCTCTTGATTCGCGTGGCGACCGCTTTGTTCCCCTTCTATCGCCCATTTCGCGGGCTTTAGTTATCCTGTTGCTCCTGGTACTCAGCACTAAAGTGCTGGGCTATTTTCGAAACGTCCGCTTCGCGGACGAAAAACTAGGCGTAGCAATGCCTGCGTCAAAACATTCCGACACCAGGGTAAGCGATCTGAAGGTTCTCGACGAAGGATTTCATTCTTCAATTAATGATCCGTTCGTCGCCGTTTTGCGTGATGCTGAAACTTACTCGGATTTGCTCAAGCTCGATGGTAATCTTCCCAAACTCGATGCAGACTTTTTCAAGTCGAACATCGTGATTGCAGCCTTTCTGGGCCAGCGCAATACCGGTGGCTACAGCGTTGAAATCACTCGTGATGGAAGCGGCGGTGTACATATTGTCGAGAAGAAACCCGCGAAAGCAGTGATGGTGCCGCAAATGATCACTTCGCCATTCAAGGTCGTTTCTGTGCTTGTGGCACGGACTGCACCGATCATGGTCGGCCTGGAAGATGACTGGGAGCGGCGTATGCAAACGTTCCGGGTCACGTCCGGGACGTTCACGAACTCGGGCGGCTTCGCCGGTAAGGTCGAAAAGTACAGCCTGGAAGGTAAAGTCAGTGTAATAAGAGCGGGTCGCTTGGCAACCGTCAGGTTTCTCCTCAAAAATGCTGGAGAAACGAATGAACACCTGCTTTTTGATGTAGCGACCGGAATCGTTGAAAGCGGCGGCGTGATAACAATTAACAAGCTAAGCGCATTCACTCTTGTGAATGAGCCGAATAGCGGGCTACGGGCTAAGGGGAGATTCGCTGATGCTGAACACAGATTATCGCTCGAGTTTAACTCATTGCCGTCGATGATTGCCGATGGATATAGCGGAGCGGGAACTATCGAAGCAACAATAATCGTGCCTGCGCCAAAGCCTTAGGTAAGGAAGAATTCTTTCGCGCTAACGCGCTCAATGCGGGCGGGACGCCCGCGCTCCCAGCAACTAGTCTTCTTTTACTATCTCACCAAAGCGAATCGTTCCTTCGCTCAGAATCTGCGCGCGTAAACCACCACGGTGAACCAAACCGGGCAGAACTTTCTCGTGAGATAGCTTTTGCAGATGCGAGCAGGGTTCGCAAAGCCTAAGGCCGCGCGCTTTCACTTCACCTATCCAAAACTCCTTGCCCACGAGATGATTCAGCGGCACGCCGCGAGTAACAAGATTGCGCCGGCTGTCACTGACACCATAATCAACATCGAACTCGCGTTTCATTGCTTCGATCGCCTCAGATTCGATCAGAGTCAGCTCGCGATCCGGTTGCGGCTTATAGAAGGTCCCCTGCCGAAAAAAATAACGATCTCCCTTGAGGCCCTTACCGGGAACAGCGCGCGCTTCTTCGACCGATTTCATTGGCGCCTCGGCCACTGGTGAAATATTGATTGCGATAATGGTTCCTGCGAACATGAACCCTTCTTTCCTCCGTGGACTCCGTGCCTCCGTGGTGATATCCACAGCCGACCAAAAGCATTTACCACGGAGACACGGAGAACACGGAGATCATTCAGACCGACGCGCTAATCGCTTTGTCGAAAATATCCAACGCTACGTCTACGTTCTCGCGAGTGAGGATCAAGGGCGGCGACCAGCGAATCGTGTTCGCGCCGGCGCCCAGCAGAATCAGCCCGCGTTCAAAGCTTGCAACTTCGACGCGATCACGCAGCTCGACGTTGGGCTCTCTCTTGATTCGGTCCTTAACGAACTCAACGCCGAGCATCATCCCCATGCCGCGAACATCGCCGATGCATTCATGCTTGCTCATTAACTTCTCTAAGCCACGCTTCAGATAAGCGCCCACGTCGGCGGCGTTCGCGACGAGTTCGCGTTCGAGCAGCTCGATCGTTTTTAACGCCGCCGCAATAGCTACTGGATTTCCTCCGAATGTCGAAGCATGCGCGCCGGGCTTCCAGTCCATCAAGTCAGCCCGCGAAACGCACACGCCCATCGGCATTCCCGAAGCGATGCCCTTGGCAATGCAGACAATGTCCGCCTGAACATTGTAATGCTCCGATGCGAACATCTTGCCCGTCCGTCCCATTCCGCTCTGAACTTCGTCAGCAACGAGCAGAATGCCATGTTCGTCGCAGATTCGACGCAGGCCATTCAGAAATCCTCCTGGCGCTGGCACATAGCCGCCTTCACCCTGAACCGGTTCGACGACTATGGCAGCAACTTCTTCCGGAGGTGTCGTAGTCTTGAAGAGACGGTTTTCAATCCAGTTGAGCGCGCCCTGTCCGGCGCCGCCGTTGCCGCACTCGTCGGCGCTGAACGGATTGCGATAGTCGTTCGGATAGGGAACGTGAACCACGTCGAGCACCTGGCGCTTGAAACCCAGTCGCTGCGCTGCTTTCGAAGAAGTAAGCGCGAGCGATCCCAAGGTGCGGCCGTGAAAGCTGCCAAAGAAGGCGATGAACTTTTCGCGACCAGTCGCATGCATTGCGAGCTTCAGCGCAGTCTCAACTGCTTCAGTGCCGCTGTTAGCAAAATGTGTACGAGTTGGTCGCGGCACTGGCACGATCTTATCGAGTTTCTCTGCCAGGTCAGGCATCTGCCGGTAGTAGTAATCGGTGCCGCACATATGAATGAGTTGCGCAGCCTGGTCCTGAATCGCCTGGACAACTTCAGGATGGCAATGGCCGGTCGAACAGACAGCTACGCCGGCGTTGCAGTCGAGGAAGACGTTACGATCCACATCTTCGACCCACACGCCCTGCGCACGCTCGGCGACAAGCTTGAAAGCTGGCCGGGGATAGGCAGGGTTCACAAACTCAGCATCGGCGGCAATAATCTTTCTGGCATTCGGGCCGGGCAACTCAGTCTTGATATCTGGTTTTTTTGGTGCGATAGCGGTTGACATCATCTTTGCTCCTTGAAAAGAGTTCGCGGTTAGACACGAATAAGCAGTGTCAGTTCAAACGAAGGTATGTCGAAGAAGCACCGCTAGTCCGCGAAGAGATCGGCGCGGTTGTCAAGAGGCCGGTAGTGTGCAGGTTGGCGATTCAACATAACGCTTTGGAGGGAACAAATAATAACACTCAGGCGGGATTGATTACCAGAGAATGCCGCAGGTTCATGCCGAATACCAAAGGACTGCGAAAAAGTGGCAGACCGTCCCCGCGATTACAAATATGTGCCACATCAGATGACTGTAGCGCAGCCGATGAGCGGCGAAAAAGGCCACCCCTGCTGTATAAGAAATGCCACCGGCCAGCAGCCAGATCAATCCCGATAGCGGAACGCGCATCAAGATTTGCGGCGCTGCGATCAATGCAAGCCATCCCATCGCAAGGTATAGAGGAACGCTTAGCCATCGATGATGAGCGCCAATAACCGCCTTCGTGGTCAAGCCGAATAAGGCCAGCGCCCACACCAGGCCGAACAACGTCCAGCCCCATGGCCCGCGCATTACGCCGAGGGTAAAAGGCGTGTATGTGCCCGCGATGAGAAGAAAGATTGCTCCATGATCCAGAACGCGGAAAACTTGCTTTGCTTTGTTCGATGGCAGCGCGTGATAGAGAGTTGACGCCAGATAGAGAAGCATCATTGAGCTGGCAAAAACGCTGACGCCAACCGTGTTCCAGGCTCTGCCGGCGCGCATAGCGGCAATCACGAGGACCGGTGTGGCCGCAATTGCCAGGGCGAGTCCCAGTCCATGGCTGACGCTATTCGCAATCTCCTCGCCGAGGGTTTGCAGCCGTTCATTGGTGCGAGGCGCTGACATGATACTTCGTGCATTCTACACGATTCGTTTCTGTTGTGTAGTCTTTATTCGATGAATTCACAATAGCTTTTCCATCGTAAACAGTGGCGTCCCAAACAAATCATGTGGTCCTTCGTTCGTCACTTGAAAACCGAAGTTCTCGTATAGCCGAATGGCCCGGTCGAGAAGAGGCGTGGTGCTAAAGGAATAGGCGCTGAAAGCCTTTGCCAACAGCGTACTCCTCAATACGCGCTAACAAGAGTTGTCCGATTCGGGCCCCTCGAGCCTTGGGATGAACTGCCATTCCCCGCACGTATAACGAATTACCTTTTCGAACAACTGAGGCGATACCGATGATCGTGTTTTCCCGCTCGGCAACCCATACCGGACCTTCATTCATGCGACTCAATACTTGCTCGCCAGCAATGGCACGCGAATCCTTCGGGCGTGTAGAGACTCATATTCGACAAACGAGTCAGACAACAGCGCGCCAATAGCCTGCGTATCATCGATAGTCGCAAACCGTATCTTAGTGTTCCGTATCGGATTCAATTCTGGGGACCTCGGTTTGTGAGAACTCGTCTCAACCTATATTTCTCCGCCAATAATATGTCGATTTGCTAGCAATCCATGCCGCGCGACGAACACACCGGCGATTAAATGCGTCGCAGCTATAACTCTTCCGAGTTGTTTTTAAATGTGTTTATCGAGGGAAATTGTTCGGTATTGATATTGCAGCAATTGCTCGTGAAATAGATAAAGGAGGTTTGCTTTCATGGACCGCATTAGAATTTGGCCGCACGCAGCGCTAATCGTCTTAGGCGTCGCCATCATCGCCGGAGCAGCTGCTGTCTTCTGGGCAAAATACGAACGTTCCGCCGAAGCGAAAAGTTTGCCGAACGCGGCGCGCATTGAGCGCGTAGACGGACAGGTGGGACTGAATCACAGTCTTGATAACACATCCAATACACAGTGGGTTTCAGCGACTGCGAATACACCAATCTCCGTAGGAGATCGGCTCTACACCCGCGATAATTCGAGGAGCGAAATAGCGTTCACCGGCCGCAACTTCGCAACCGTTGACGGCAACAGCTCGCTCGACATTCTCAATCTCTCGAACGAGCGAACTCAGGTCGCACTACGCACAGGCTCAGCGCTTTTCGACGTTGGGTCGCTCGGGTCCGGTCAGTTGTTCGAAGTCGCGACTCCGTGTGGAGCGATCGATCTGCAACAGCCGGGTGTTTATCGTGTCGCCATTGACGATAACGGGAACGCGACGGCCACCGCTTTCAGCGGTCAAGCGCAAGTCGTAGGGCGAGGTGGCTCGAGTGTAATTCAGAAGGGCGAAGTTCTGACGGTTCCCTGTCAGAACAGCACTGGCGCCGCGATCTCGCGCGTCAATTACGATCAGGCCGGCTCACTACTCGACAGTTACTATCATTATCGGTATCCGCGAACCTACGACGGCCGCTATCGTAACTACTACACTTATCTCGACGATCCTTACTACTACGATCCGTATAGTCGCTATAATAGCTACAACTATGTCTCTGACTATGTTCCGGGCATCGATGACCTCGATGATTACGGCGATTGGCAATATGTCAGCGACTATGGTTATGCCTGGCATCCACGTGTCGACACAGGTTGGGCGCCGTACCAGTCCGGTTATTGGATGATGGATTATCCGTACGGCTTGACCTGGGTTTCGACTGAGCCTTGGGGCTATGCGCCGTATCACTATGGGCGCTGGACCTACGTGTCGAATGATTGGTTCTGGATTCCAGAAGCGACCAGCGGTTATCCGACCTATTCGCCGGCCCTGGTAGCGTTTCTTCCTTTAGGACAGTCAAGTCTTGGCTGGGTGGCATTGGGTCCGGGCGATCCTTATACGAGCTGGTATTACGATCCCTACTGGCAGCCTGTATATCTGACAAGCCCAACCGTGATTGAGCAGCGAATCGTTAACATCAGCGTCCCTGGGGCGGTAACGGTAATTCCTGCGCAGGACTTCGGCCAGGTCATCGATCCAAGGATTATTACCAGAGTCGATCCGCAGACAATTGCGAGCGTTCAGCCGGTGCTGGATCCGTTAACAGTCGATCCTTTGCGGCAAGCAGCATTTCAGACTCGCCAGGCGCAACGACGAATCGATGTTCCTCAAGCAATCGCGCAGCGAATAAACAATACGCCGGTTGTAACTGCAACGGCGCCAGTAGCGCCTCCGTTCAAAGGCGACCTGGCAAGCGCTCTGCGCGTCCAGCAGCTTCCCAATCAGCTCAAAAATCAGAAGCTGCAATTAAGAGATGAACGTTCTACGGCAGCACAACAAGCAGGGCAGCCGCAAGCGCCCACTCAGGCACCGAACGCAGCCGCTGAGCAGGCCCGCGAACGGCAGATGGCGGACCTGGCCAGACAGGCGGCTCGCGGTGATCGCACTGCGCGACAGCAGATGCAGGAACTTCGCCGACAACAGCTTGAGCAGCAGCGTGCTGAACGCGTAGCCGCGCAGCAGGCGCAAGGCGAACGCGTGCGGCAGCAAATGCAGCAGCAGCAAGATCAGCGGCAGGCAGTATATCAACAACAGCAAGCGCAGCGGGAAGCTGCTCGTCAGCAAATGATCACGACGCAGCAATTACGCCGAGCTGCAACGCAACAGCAAATCGAAACTCAACGTGCGGCGCGTCGCCAGGCAGAAATACAACGAGCCCAACAACCGACCGTTCGCCACGCGCCACAGGCCCAACCAATCCGGCCAGTGACGCCACCGCAGCGTCGCGAAACCAAACCGCCTGTGCAATATCAACAGCCCCAAGCTCAGCCGCGAGTAATGTCTGCTCCGCGACCACAGCCGATGCAGCAGCAACAAGTGCGACCACAGCCTCAGGCGCAGCCGCGACCGCAACCTCAAGCGCAGCCAAAGCCTCAGGCACAGCCGCATCCGCCGCCCCAGGCGCAGCCGCAGCCCCAACCTCAAGCGCAGCCAAAGCCTCAGGCACAGCCGCATCCGCCGCCCCAGGCGCAGCCGCAGCCTCAGCCTGAACGAGGCGGTCCGCCTAAAGCTCCGCCACAGCCTGAGCAGAAAGGCGGCCGGAAGAAACCGTGAGGCCGAAAGCAGTAGGGAGTAGGCAGAATGCAGAGAGCAGAAAGCATGAGCCAGCAATCGTTCGGTTGCTGGCTCAAAGTTTTTGTGTGATGAAGTTTTTCGAGGAGTAAATTTCTATCGAATTCGTCTTACGGGATGGGCTTCGGTGTTGAAGATGACTTTATCGAAGTCGAGAGTATTTGGCGGAGCGAAGAGCAGGTAGAAATACTTGAAGGTCTCGGCGAAGAGGAAGCTCTGCATTGAGTCGGTTTTCTTCTTAGTGACGACGCTCTTGAGTGCGGCGTAGCCTTCGTCAGTGCGACAGTATTTCACAAAGTCGTTCCACATCATCTCGCCCATCTGCAGATAGTGCTTCCCATCCGCGGAGTTTAGACGAGGGGCGTTGCCTCTCGCAGGCGGGCGACGCCCGCCTCTAGACGGACGCGATTGTTGTTCTCGCGTCGTGTAGTGATAAAGGTAATAAGTAGACTCGACGATTTCTGGTCGCAAGGGATAACCGGCGGATACAATGTCTAGCGTCGGGTATTTGATCTCTTCGGGCTCAATGCCATACTTGATCCACATCTTGAACGAGGACTCTTGCAAGCGTTTCGAACGTGGAAGGTCGCCCGAAAGAGCTAACACCGACGGGAAGAAAGCATCCAACGCGCCGTAGGTCATAGCCGTTCGTTTCCCTGAATTCATGTCGGCGTGACCAAACCAAAGATCTGGGCCAACATCCCGCGGAGTTATTCCGACGCCATTACTCTCCCAGTACACTTCATCAGCTAGATAGATATTTATCGCCGTTATGCTATTGAGCCACATGCGGTGACAATCTTCATCCCCAAAAAGCAGCCAACACTTCAACAGATATTCGTAGTAACTATCGATTGCACCGCTGATGTGACTATCAGTGTCTGTCCATTCACCGGTTTCGACATTGATCCACGTGCCGACCAGCCCAATCGGCGATCGGCGATTGTAAATCTCCACCAGGGCACGCTTTGCTTTGTCATAGAAGATCGGTTTGTGCGTAAGTTTGCTAAGCGTACCAAATTCAATGAGCAAAGTTCCGGCTTCCGCCGGATTGGTTACGTTGCCGCGGGTTTCGCCGGTTTTGAGATTTACGTAGCGATACGGCAAACCGGTAGGCGATTCGAAGACGGGCAACAAACGGTTTCCCAAATCTTCAGCCAGATTCAAAAGGCGCTTATCACCGGTCAGTTGATAGCTCGAAAGCAGACCACCCAAAAGACGAATGGTAATCTCGAAGTTCTGAACCGAGATATCTTTATCGAAGGCAAGATTCCTGACAATGTATTCGCGCGTTCGGTTTGCTTCATCCTTGAATCCCATCAGAATCATCGTGTCGAGTGCATCGACCGGAGTCATTAGCAGCGGTTGCGAATACCAGTCATGATAGGTCTTACTCAACGGTCGCAGGTCATCATGACCCCAGGCGTATTTCTTGTAACCGTTCCAGGCGTGCAGAAATTCCGAGCGAACTTGTGCCGCGACTTGGGGCTTATTCACACGTCGTTGTTGGCAGGTAGCGATGGATGAGTTAAAGGCAGTTGTGCCAAAGACGATGACCATGATCCAGCACCGAACTGTCAGATTATTTCGGTTTCTGTGCTTCACGGATTTATGATTCCTCACTCGCACCGAATACAAATCTGTGTTGCTGGAAATGGCGCTTCGTTTTTCGCGCGTCGAATCCACAAGACAATCGTGTTGATGCCGGGATCCCTGAAGAGAGTTACAGGTGTTTGAAATTTACCTCTGTTATTTTGTTCAATCGTTCCCTTACTACCATTGGGGTAGTAGTACGCCCCAGAAAGCTTCGGCAGAAGACGTTCATAAACATCGGGCATCGCATACGATCTTGGGATGCGCAACCACTCGACCGGCGGTGGTACCGGCAGCGGTTCATAATAAACGTAGACACCCGTGACTTCATGCTTCGGATTGAGCAGGTTCCCTCTCAAGGTCAGTTTTGCCTTTACCCTTGCCTGGCGAGGAATGGCGTCAACCTGCGCATACCTCGAAACATATAATTCATCGAGGCGCAGCGCGCGATGCTTTATCGCAACGCCAAATCCTACATGGGTGTGATGAGGGTAGAGAATCGCCCGGCGATGTCCATCGTTTGGCGGAACTTCATTAATCATTGACTCATGCATATCGACAAAATCCCTGGTAACACTAGTGGCAGTTACCGAAGCGATGTTTTGGGCCAACGAAACATTTTCTTGAATCGCGTCATTTCCGCCGGCAAACGAATACCGTTGATAAGGTTTTCGTCCGTCACTGCCCCAGTGGCTGAGAAACTGACCTTCCACCATATCGCCGGCATGCTCGTCCGCGACCTTGCAAGCCAACTCGTGAAGTTCCAGCCGAGATAGATCAAGACGCTTACGTTCTGCATTTACGAGTTCGAGTAGCCGTTCGCGGACCAGCGGGATATCGTCATTGCTGAAGCGCCCACGTTCGACCGGAGTTTGCCATTCGACAATGCTGCGCCAGCCGAGCACCAGGGGTGCAGCCGCGGCGAGAAAAGAACGACGACCAATTGCAAATCGATCAGTACTCACAAACACGTCTCACTCGAAAAGGTGTTCGCTTGCGGCGACGTTGACCTCTCGGTACACTTGCTCGCGTTTCGAGAGAGTCTCAACGGAGAATCGAGCATGAAGATACACGAGTACCAGGGTAAGGAGTTACTGAAAAAATTCGGCGTTCCTGTGCCGCGCGGTATCGTTGCCCGTACGCCTGATGAAGCTTTTGAGGCGGCGAAAGAGTTGGCATGCGTACCCGTCGTTGTCAAAGCACAAATTCATGCCGGCGGCCGCGGGAAGGGAGGCGGCGTAAAGTTGGCGAAGAGCGCCGAAGAGGCACGGGATATTGCGCGGAAGATGCTGGGAATGAAGTTGGTGACGCATCAGACCGGGTCAGAGGGAAGAGAAGTTCGTGTCCTCTTGATCGAAGAAGGCCTTCCGATTGATAAAGAGTTTTACCTCGGCATCGTGCTCGATCGCGCCAGCGGCCGACCTGTGTTCATGGCATCGGCGGCCGGTGGTATGGACATCGAAGAGGTCGCCGCGAAAACGCCGGAAAAGATTTTCAAAGAGACAATCAATCCAGCGGTTGGGTTCCGTCCCTTTCAGGCGCGCAAGCTTGCATTCGCGCTCGAGCTGCGGAATGAATTGGTTTCACAGGCGACGAAGTTCATGCATTCTCTCTATTCTGCCTATGAACAGATGGATGCATCGCTGCTCGAAATCAATCCGTTTCTTCTGACAAAAGATAATCGTTTGATAGCGCTTGACGCGAAGGTCAACTTTGACGACAACGCGCTGTTTCGCCATCCGGAGTATCGCGACCTGCGCGACCTGAACGAAGAAGAGCCTTTAGAAATCGAAGCATCGAAGTTTGATCTGAACTATATCAAGCTGGATGGGAACATCGCCTGTATGGTAAACGGTGCAGGCCTGGCGATGGCGACAATGGACATCATCAAACTTGCCGGCGGCGAGCCGGCAAATTTTCTGGACGTAGGCGGCGGCGCTTCACAGGAACGCGTCGAGGCTGCATTCCGCATTCTGCTTGCGGACGCCAACGTGCGCGCTGTGCTCATCAATATTTTTGGCGGCATTGTGCGCTGCGACATGGTTGCGCGCGGCGTAGTGGGTGCGGCAAAAAACCTCGGCGTGAAGGTTCCTGTTGTGGTTCGATTGGAAGGCACAAACGTCGAAGAAGGCCAGCGCGTAATTCGCGAATCGAGTTTGAACTTCACCGTGGCGAACGGAATGAAGGATGCAGCAGAAAAGGTTGTGGCACTCGCGGGGTGAGCATTTGGAAATTGCTGCGATCGCGCGCAACAGGGCGGTAAAGCCTTTGTCCTAAGCCCCGTTGGGGGGCGTAATGTCTATAGCATCTCGCTGCTAAAGTACGTAAGCTCCGTTAGGAGCGACATGTGAAAAAGCGAGCTGACATGCCGCTCCTAACGGAGCTTTGTGCGATCGCTATAGTCATGGTTCTATAGACATCTCGCTCCTGACGGAGCGAAATCAGCTCGGCCTTTTCATTGCATCTGTTGGTAAAGCTATCCGCTGACATTAAATGAATGCTCGGGGCGTGATTAAGGTACTGGTACTGATTAGCCGATTCGGACTGGCTGCCCTGTTTCTCTTTGCCGCCGGCGCCAAACTGACAATCATGAAAAAGTTTGCGAGTAATGTAGCCGAACTTCTCAGCTCGCTCTCGATTAATTACGAGCGTTGGCAATGGCCGGCGACGATCGCGATTATTGCTGCCGAAATTATCGCGGCGCTTCTGTTGCTGATCTCACGAACTACGCGCCTGGGCGCGGTCTGGGCGGCATTGTTACTGATTGGCTTCAGCGCCTTCGCGCTCTATTACGTTTACGTTTTGCACGGCGAACCTCTGGAGTGCAATTGCTTCGGCGGGATTATCGCGAGTCAATTGGGTGTTAAGACCGCTCTTAGAAACCTCGGCTTGCTGATTCCGGCTTTAATCGTTTTCTTCGGCGCCCCTCGGTTACGGAACCGCTCGCGATAGTGAGCGGGTAAATGGACTCAAGCATGCCCGCGCTCGACTATCTTCTCCTCATTCTCGCAATCTCGTATCTGGTATTTTCGATTCGCTCTTGCGCATCCGGGTGATCAGAAAACAGAGTCCCCAGCAAGCTTGAATCCTGTTCCTCGATGCGCTGGAGTTTTTGAAACATTGTAACCATGCCTTGAGGATCGAAACCGGCGCGCGTCATTCCGCGCACACCGAGAAAATCCGCTTCACGTTCTTCGTCGCGCGTATGCACGGCCAGAAATCCTTCGCCAACCATTTGGCCCAGCGCGACTCCGAGATCCCGAGCCACATCACCGGCGACACCCGTTAACTCGCCGAGGGATTTCGCGATCTCGTTATAATCCTGCTTCTGCCTGAGGGTCTTCAGACTATGTCGAGCGACAATGTGGCCGACTTCATGGGCCAGCACCGAAGCCAGCTCATTATCGTTCGCCAATCTTAACAACGCGCTAGTCACATAGACCTGCCCACCGGGGAGCGAGAAGCCGTTGATTTCACGAGCCTGAATTACGTGAAACTTGTAAAGCAGATTTGGACGCAGACTGGCCCTGGCGCAGCGCTGTCCGAGCCGTTCTACGCGATCCAGACCAACGTCGGTCAAACGAAACCGCTTGGTGACTTCACGATGAAGTTGCATACCCAGCTTGATTTCGTCGGCTTCGCTCAATAAACCGGCATTTGAATAGCGCGCGTTGCGAAAATCCGAATAAGGATCGTCGAATTCAATGGTCGCGGTTTTCGCTTCGCCCAACCATGCCGATGATCGATAGATTGATGGCTTAGTGAAGACAGCGGTGCGCACCGTGATCGCGCAAAGCAAAGTTAGTATGACCAGTGCGAAGTTAAGCTGGAGTTTGTTTCGTTTCATAGACTAATTCGGTTGAGGCTGACCTTTCGCGCAGCATGATAAGCGAGTAAAGCGTTTCTGAAAAGCCCAAAGTTCTGTCCCATGAACAGCGGTTAATAGACAGGCCTGATGAATTTCGATATGTTCTGTCGCCGAGTAATCATATGTCATCGCTTTCATTCTGGGGCGCTGCGGGCAGCGTTACTGGATCGAAATATCTAATTGACTCCAATCGCGCGCGCGTGCTGATCGACTGCGGGTTGTTTCAGGGTTTGCGGGAACTTCGGGAACGCAATTGGCAGGAACCACCGTTTAATGCCGCGTCGGTCAATGCGGTCATCATCACTCATGCGCATATCGATCACACTGGTTATCTGCCCCGTTTTGTAAATCACGGCTTTCGCGGGCCGGCCTATTGCTCGCGAGGAACGGCCGATCTGCTGAGGATTCTGTTGCCTGATGCGGCCCGCCTGCAGGAAGAAGAAGCGGACTATCGCAATCGGCACAAGATTACAAAGCACTTACCGGCCCTGCCGCTCTACACCGAGCGCGATGCGAAAGAAACGTTGAAGCTGCTGCAAGTTGTACAGAACAATGGCCAACGCTTTCCAGTTGCAAACGGCGTAACAGCCGAATATCGCATTGCGGGTCATATTCTCGGGTCAAGCCAGGTGCTGGTTCGAATTAATGGCGAAGACCAATCTCGGAACGTGCTATTTTCCGGCGACCTGGGCAAATACAACCAGCCGATTATTCGTGACCCCGATCCACCGCCTGCCTCTGATTATTTAGTTGTCGAATCAACCTACGGCAATCGCTTGCATGATGTCGAAGAACCAAGGGACGCGCTGGAGCGCATTATCAAAAATGCCGCGGCGCGTAACAGTGCGGTGTTGATACCCGCTTTCGCCGTCGGACGCGCTCAGGAAATTCTTTATTTCATTCGCGAACTGGAAGATGAGAATAAGGTTCCGATCTTACCGGTTTGCGTCGATTCACCAATGGCGGCAGCGGCGACGCAAGCATATGCGGCTCGTACGGAAGACCAGGATGAAGATTACGCCAACGCTTTGAAGCGTTCGCCCACGCCGCTGCGCACCCATTCAATGCTGGCTTGTGTCACCAAGGAGGACTCGAAACGTCTGAATGATGCGCAAGGTGCGCGGGTGATCATTGCGGCGTCTGGAATGATGAATGGCGGCCGAGTGCTACACCATGCCCTGCGCTTACTGCCGGATGAAAATGCAACCGTGGTGTTTGTCGGGTATCAGGCTGCCGGGACGCTCGGTCGCCGCGTCGCTGATGGCGAAAAGCAAGTAAAAGTTTTGGGACAGTGGATTCCGGTACGCTGTCAGGTAGAAAAGATTGGCGGCTTTTCTGCTCATGCGGATTGGAAAGAAATTGTTCGCTGGCTTGAAGGCTTGCCATCCGCGCCGCGAAGAGTGTTCGTCACCCACGGTGAGCCGGACGCGGCCGAGGCAATGGCGGGTCATATTCGCGAACGCTTTGGATGGCAGGTAGAAGTTCCGCAATACGGAGAACGGTTTGAGTTGGGTTGATTGAGTTAGCAACGCTGTCAAAGCGCCAAAGGCGCGCAATGTAAAAGCCTGGGCCAACGGCCCAGGAAGGAATAGAATTTCACAGTAAGAGAGCGCTGAAGGCGCGAAATAATCTGGAAGACGAGGATACTCCATGTCCCAATCTCTATCGTCCATTCTGATCCATATGATCTTCAGCACGAAGAACCGCGAGCCGTTGATTACGGCGTCGATCGAAAAGGAATTACACCCATACATGGCTACAATCTTCCGCGAACTGAAGTCGCCATCTCTCACGATTGATGGCACTACCGATCATATCCACATATTATTTTCTCTCGGACGAGTGATCACAGTTGCCGATCTCGTTGAAGAGGTGAAGACAGAATCTTCCAAATGGATCAAGACGAAAGGAATGGAGTTTAGAAACTCTCACTGGCAAAAAGGTTATGGCGCATTTTCGATTGGGCAATCAAACGTGATCAAGAGTTAACTTGCTCTGCCTTGATATTCTCGCCCGACACGTTGAGTCTGAAGCTTAAGTAGAGGCTCTGTGACGTTCTGGCCTAACTGTCTTTGTGCCTCCTAAGTCCAATTGCTATACTGCGCCCTCGCTTTCTAAACTTCTGATCACCGATCACTAACCACCGATCACCGATCACTGACTTCAATGAGCGTACTCGTCAACCAATCCACACGCCTCGTCGTGCAGGGCATCACCGGCAAAGAAGGGACTTTCCATACAAAACAAATGGTTGAGTATGGAACGAATGTCGTCGGCGGTGTGACGCCGGGCAAAGGCGGCACGAAGCACGAGGGCATTCCGGTTTTTAATACGGTCGCCGATGCGGTAAAGGAAGAAGGCGCGAATGCCACGGTAATCTATGTTCCGCCGGCGTTCGCTGCCGACGCTATTATGGAAGCGGCCGATGCCGAAATACCGGTTGTTGTCTGCATCACGGAAGGCATTCCCACGCTCGACATGGTCAAAGTGAAGGAATACCTGTCCGACAAACTGACGCGCTTGATCGGTCCTAACTGTCCCGGCATTATCTCGCCGGGTAAATGCAAGATTGGCATCATGCCCGGTCACATTCATCGCGAGGGGCGCGTCGGAGTGGTTTCACGTTCGGGTACGCTGACCTATGAAGCTGTCGGCCAACTGACGTCACTCGGTCTCGGACAATCATCCGCGATCGGTATTGGCGGCGATCCGATCGTAGGCACAACACATGTCGATGCCCTGAAACTGTTTCAGGCAGATGACGAGACAGATGGCATTGTCATGATCGGCGAGATTGGTGGTACGGCCGAAGAGGAGGCTGCCGCGTTTGCGAAAGAAAACGTGACGAAGCCAATCGTCGCGTTCATCGCCGGCCAAACCGCGCCGCCGGGCCGTCGCATGGGGCACGCGGGCGCGATCATCGCCGGAGGGAAGGGAACTGCGGCAGAAAAAATGGCGGCACTTTCGGATGCCGGCATTCATGTTGTGAAGTCACCGGCGGAGATTGGATCGGCGATGATGGACGCGCTCGGCGTTTCAGTAGGCTTCTGAATGCCGCGAAGCGCGGCGCGACAAGAGTTTCGAGAAGGATTACATTGAGATGAACAATCGAACTCTTGCAATAATCAAACCCGACGCAGTCCGCGCCGGTAACATTGGCAAGATAATCGACCGCATCATTATCGCCGGCTTTCTTATTCGGGCGATGAAAATGATTCATCAGACGCGCACGCAAGCCGAAGGCTTCTACGAAGTACATCGCGGCAAACCATTCTTTGAAGGCTTGACCGAGTTCATGTCGAGCGCACCCTGCGTGGTGATGGTTCTGGAGAAAGAAGACGCAGTGAAGGCCTGGCGCGATCTGATGGGCGCGACTGACCCAGCGAAGGCCGACGAAGGAACCATTCGCAAGCAATTTGGATCATCGGTTGGCGAGAATGCCACTCACGGCTCTGACTCAGACGAGAATGCCGCAACCGAGATTGCCTACTTCTTTAGTCGATTGGAAATTGTGTAGGCGAATCGTTTAGAGGCGGGACTTGTCCCGCCAATTACTTAGCCGGACAAGTCCGGCTTCTAAACGAGTATCGAGGTGAAATGAAGCGCTGCCCCACCTGTAACCAAACTTTTGAAGAAGAGTGGCTGAGTTTCTGTACACAGGACGGAACCGCGCTCATCGATACGGCCGCTTTGCCCCGCGAGCCGCCTCCGACGATCCTGTCGCCGGCGCGCGAAACCAACCCAGCGGGGCAGCCAACCTTGAATTTGCCTGGCAGTTACATCCCTCCGCAGCCCAGTCACCCGCAACCCGCGACGCCTGCATGGCAGCCGCCACCGGCACCCGCATATGCTTCAGCGCCGCAGCAGGGCCTTGCTATTACTTCGATCGCGCTCGGTATTTTCAGCATTACGATCGGATGGTGTTGTTATCTTGGCGTTATCACAGCTCCGATTGCCATCGCTCTGGGCGGCTATCAACTTACGCAGATCAAAAAAGACCCAAACAAATTCGGGGGTAAGCCCCTGGCGATCGTCGGCGTGGTGACCGGGTCGGCCTATTTCATTCTGCTGGTGTTTATAATCCTGATTTACGGAATGAGTTTTCTCATGAGTTTGAAATAACAAATCGGCATCCGACCTCTCTTATGAAGCGCTGTCCCGCCTGTAACCAAACCTTTGAAGAAGACTGGCTGAGTTTCTGCACGCAAGATGGGACGACTTTGATCGAGGATCCGATCCAGGCACAAAGCGACCCCCAAGCTGCCATGATGGCTTCGACTTCTCCGGAGCCTGCCAGGCAGCAGGACGAACAGGCTACCTGGAACATGCCTGCGGCCGAGATTGAGCCATCCACACCACAGCTTCCGAAGCGCGCACCGATTGAACCTGTCTGGCAGCCGCCACCGCCGCCGACATATGTACCAGCGCCGAGCCGTAACCTGGCGACTGCCGCAATGGTGCTGGGAATAGTCAGTGCTACCGTCGGGTGGTTGTGCTTTGGACCAATTCCCGGAATTGCGGCAATTATCCTGGGGGCAGTCGCGTTGTCGCAAATGAAGAAGAACCCTGATCGCTTCGCCGGAAAACAAGCCGCGTGGATCGGAATCATTACCGGCGGACTGACCGTCGTTATTTATACTGGCCTGATGGTCGTCTACATAATTGCGCTGGTGGCGGGTATGAACAGGTGAAATGTTAAGGGTGCTGTTATCACCTTGCGAACGACTCATGTAGAATAGCCGTAGATTTCGAATTGCGGATTTCGGATTGCGAATTTGCACATAGATAAGGTCGAGCTAGAAAAGAGAACCAAAGAGTTTGCCTGCAGATTATTTTCTTCGCAGGAACATTGCCTATTGGCAAAGTTGGCGATGTCATTAGGTATCAACTGGTGAAGGCAGGAACATCAGTCGGCGCTAATTATCGCGAAGCAAACCGCGCCGAGTCCCGGAGCGACTTCTTTCACGAAATTAGTATCGTGGAAAAGGAAGCTGCAGAAGCACAATACTGGTTGGAATTGTGCTTAGAGGCGAAATTTGGTGATGCTCAACGACTAACAGGCTTCTTCAAGAGTCGGGTGAGCTCCTAGCGATCTTTACGCGATCCGGAAGGACTGCCAAAGCAGCTCGAGCCTAACATTTCGCAATCCACAATTCGCAATTCGAAATAGACACTATGTCGATCATTTCGGAAGTCATCGATTCAACTCGCGCCATCATTCAGGGAATGGGCGTGACGCTGTCTTACATCCCTAAACGAAAGCAGACTGTCGAATATCCTGACGAGCCAGTCACGGTCCAGCCGCGTTATCGAGGCCAACACCTGTTGCATGTTGATGAGATTGGCCGCGAGAAATGCGTGGCCTGTTTCCTTTGCGCCGCGGCATGTCCGTCCGAATGTATCTACATCGAAGCAGCAGACGATCCCCGTCCCTCCGAAGAGCGTATCGGTGTCGATGAACGCTATGCGAAGGTCTACAACATCGATTATGGACGTTGTATTTTTTGCGGCTATTGCGTCGAGGCTTGTCCGAAAGACGCGATTACCCATGGTTACAACTTTGAGCTTTCAGTCTATAACCGGGCCGACCTCTTGAAGACGAAAGACGATTTGCTAATCACGAAGCAGGTGCAATCAAAAAATTACCGCGTCGCCTTTTCCGATGAGGACGTCGATTCAGAATACAAGGTAATCTAACGACGCACGTTTCAGGTTTCAGGTTTCAAGTTTCAAGTTGTTTCTAGTTTCCGGTGCTGGTTTGTGATTCTTAGGACCCAGAACCTCGAACTTGAAACTTGGAACCTGAAACCTGAAACTTGCTTCAGGCTATGCCCTTTCGCGAATTTCATTATCGCTGGGAGTTCGATCTCGAATCGTCGCCAGAACAGCTTTGGCCGTTGGTTGCGGACACGAATCGCTTCAATCGCGACACCGGCGTGCCGGCGGTGGAAGCCCTGAAGAATCAAGGCAAAAACCCGAAAAATGCTCGTCGTTTCCTGCGGCTTTCGGTGCTCGATATGCCGGTCGAATGGGAGGAACAGCCGTTCGAGTGGGTGCGGCCGTCGCGATTCGGTGTCGTGCGTCGTTATACTAAGGGACCAATAGCGGAACTCCGGGTCCTCGCTGAATTGATTCCAAAACAAAACGGTGCTCATAGCGCCGTCGCTCAAGCCGGCGATTCAACCGGCACGAAATTGGTGTATCAGGTCTGGGCAAAGCCGAAAAACATTCTCGGCTTGATCGCTATTCCGATTCAGATTGGTTTTTTAAGCGGGCATAACTTCGCCAAAACATTCCGCGAGTACGACGCCCTTGCTCACCATGGACGGAGTGCGGCCAATGTGGCTTCGAGAGTTGAACTGTCTCCAGGTGGAAGAGCTCGCTTACTCGCGCTCAGCGAAAAATTGAGAACTGGAAGAAACGACGAATTGATCGCCTTGCTCGTCGATCATATTGAGAATGCGGACGACTTGGCACTCTCCAGAATCAGACCTTACGAGTTGGCCCATCAATGGAAACAACCGCGACGTACCGTCCTCGAAATCTGCCTCTGCGCGACTCGCACCGGAGTGCTTGATCTGCAATGGAACCTAATTTGTCCGATGTGTCGCGGTGGCGGTGCCGCCGATTCCTTGAAAGATGTCACGTCCCAGGTTCACTGTCCGAGCTGCAATGTCGATTTCACAGTTAATTTCGAACAATCGGTCGAGCTTACATTTCGGCCGAATCCATCCATACGTGTCATCGAAGCCGAGACGTTTTGCGTCGGTGGTCCTCAGGTCACGCCACATATAGTCGCACAGCAACTGCTGGCGCCGCATGCGGCTCGCGAGATCAATCTGACTCTCAATGAAGGACGCTATCGTTTGCGAACAATGGGCCTCGCCGGCTGGCAGCAGCTACGCGCGGCCAACGAAGGAGAAGGGCTCGCGAGTTTGCGCGCGTCTACGGAAGGCTGGCCGAATGAAGAGCTTTTGATAGCGCAAAGCGCCAGTTTGCAGTTCGAGAATGCTACTGAGGAAGAGCAACTTTTCATTCTCGAACGAACGGCATGGAGCGATACCGCCGCCACGGCCGCCGAGGTTACAGCGTTGCAGATGTTCCGCGATCTGTTTGCCAGCGAGGCACTGAGGCCAGGCGAGCAGATTTCCGTCGGCACGTTGACGGTGCTGTTCACGGATCTGAAAAACTCGACCCGGATGTATCGAGAGATTGGCGACGCAACTGCATTCGGCCGGGTGATGAATCATTTTGATGTTTTGAAACAGGTTATTGCCGATGAAAACGGCGCGCTGGTCAAGACCATTGGCGACGCAGTAATGGCTGTATTTCGCCATCCAGCTTCCGCGTTGCGCGCCATGCTGCAGGCGCAACAGCGATTGGCTTTTCCACCCAACGGCATGCAGCCGCTGGCCCTGAAAGCAGGATTGCATACAGGGCCGTGCATCGCGGTCACCCTCAACGATCGACTTGACTACTTCGGCTCCACGGTTAACCTGGCTGCGCGCTTGGAAGGACAATCGACAGGTAACGACGTGGTCGTTTCAAGCGCCGTCTATTCCGATCCGGAGGTGCGTGAGTTGTTAAGCGATCCGCTCAATGGATTTGCATCGAGCCGATTTGAAATGCCGCTGAAAGGATTTGACGAAGAGCGATTCGAACTTTGGCGAGTAGCGTATGCCGGACCGCGCGCGGTGATCGTTTAGAGCCGATGCTTGTCCGTGATTCAGATTAAGCTTGGACCCGTCCGTCTCCGTTTAGAGGCGGACTTGTCCCGTGATTAAAAGGCAGAGCACAAGTACTCTGCCTAAACGATGCAAATTTTTATATGTCTCTGATAGAAACTCGCGAAGCCAGCCGCGTTTACGAGATGGGCACGAATCGAGTCGTCTCGCTGGATCAAGTCTCTGTCGGCGCAGGCGAAGGCGAGTTCGTCGCGATTCAGGGAACGTCAGGTTCCGGCAAGTCCACTCTGTTAAATTTGCTCGGCGGACTTGATCGACCGACCAGCGGCGAGGTGCTGTTTGATTCGGAGCCATTGGGGCCGCTTACGAAAAGGCAGATGGCGCGCTACCGACGTTTCTCGGTGGGAATGATCTTTCAGAATTTCAATCTGATTCCCACCATGACCGCGGCTGAGAATGTTCGGCTGGCGCTGGCCTTCGGCGGCATGCGAGGCCTTGAGCGAAGAAAGCGCGCCGAAGATTTACTCGAGCGGGTAGGCCTCTCTGGTCGGATGGAGCACCGGCCCGCGGAATTGTCAGGCGGCGAGCAGCAGCGCGTGGCCATTGCCCGAGCCCTGGCGAACCGTCCGCGAGTTTTGCTTGCCGATGAGCCGACCGGAAACTTAGACTCGACGCGGGCGCATGAATTGCTGGCGCTGCTGCGCGAGATGACCGACCGCGACAAGCTTACCGTCTTGCTGGTCACACATGATCGCGAACTGGCAAATGACTTTGCCGACAGAATCATCTTGATGAAGGATGGCCGGGTGATGTAGCGCAAGTTGTTAACTTGCGATTGCTTTTCGCAACTTAACAAGTTGCGCTACATATTTTCTCCGAGGAGATGCATATGTCAACACCAAAACCCCCAGAGATGACGCTGGATGCGATTCGTTCAGTGCCGCTTTTTGCTTCGCTGGAAGACGATGAAGTGCGGGACCTGCGCAGCCTGCTGCGAACGCGTGAGGTTCCAGTCGATACGGAACTGTTTCACGCGGGCGATCTGGGCGACGCAATGTATTTGATTGAGAGTGGCCGCGTGCGCATCACCATTAACGACGACGAAAACAAAGAGATCATTCTGGCTGAACTGGCGCAAGGCGATTTCTTTGGCGAAATGGCGATCATCGATGGCAAGCAGCGCTCGGCTTCTGCGACAGTGTCCGAAAATGCAGTGCTGGCGGTGCTCTCGCGAGACGATTTTCTTCGATTCATTCGGAACAATCCGGGGGTTGCCCTGGAGATGCTTAGCGCCACCTTTGGCCGGCTGCGAAGGACGGATAAGTTGCTGGCACAGCGAGTGTCACGCAACGTCAACGAAGAACAGAAAAAGCGGATGACTATCGCCGACCGCGCGGCGGACGCCATCGCCGAGTTTGGCGGCAGTTGGAAGTTCATCGGCGCCGCGCTGGCCATCATTGTTTTCTGGATCATCCTCAATTCGTACATTCTGATTCGCGGCTTTGATCCAGTTCCTTATCAAATGTTGAATCTTGTGCTCGCGGTGATCGCAGGTTTACAAGCACCCATCATCATGATGTCGCAGAACCGCCAATCGGAAAAAGATCGCCTGCGCGCCGATCTTGATTATCAAGTGAACTTGAAAAATGAACTCGCTCTGACTGAGGTGCTGCGGCGGTTGGACGTGCTTGAAAGCGAGCGCTTACCACTGTTGTTTTCTCAACAGAATGAAAAGATCGAAAGACTGAACCCGCCATCCTCCATGGTCTCAAGTCAAGGCGCCCCGTGATTGACTACCGTTGCCCAAAATGATCGAAGCGATTTTTTTTGACTTCAACGGCGTCATCATTGATGACGAACGAATTCATCTGAAAGCTTATCGCGAGGTATTACACTCGGAAGGTGTGGAGTTATCAGACGAAGATTATTTTGCGTCGCTGGGAATGGATGACGTGGCGTTTACCCGCGCCGCATTCGCGCGCGCTATGCATCCATTAACCGACGAAACAATGGATGCTGTAATCACACGCGAACATGAGTTGCATCGTGGCTTCATTAAGGAAGAACTGCCGGTGGCTTCCGGCGTCGTTACTTTCATTAAGGAGGCATCGCGCCATTACGAACTCGGAATAGTAAGCATGGCCGAACGCAGCGAGATCGATTATGTTTTGGAGCTTGCCGGCCTCGCCCTCTATTTCTCGGTGTTCGTGAGCGCGGAGCCGGCACTAAAACATAAACCGGCGCCGGATTGTTACCAACGCGCGTTGGAATTGTTGAACGCGAACCGCCGGAGGAATCGGAAGCCGCCGCTGCTGCCGCGCGAGTGTCTGGTGATCGAAGACGCACCGCCGGGAGTAGAAGCTGCCCGCGCGGCAGGCATGCGCACGATTGGCGTGACCAATACCGTGGCGGAAAACCTGCTGCGGGGGGCCGGCGCGGATGTCGTCACCGCAAGTCTTGCCGACTGGGACACTGACGCCGTGCATCGCTTGTTCGACTGAATAGGACGGACATCGTGGACCGTACAATTGTCGTCGGAGATATACATGGCTGCGCTGACGAGCTGAACGATCTGCTCGATTTGGTAGGACTTCAGCCAGGAGATCGGGTTGTGGCGGTCGGCGATTTGATTGTGAAGGGTCCAAAGAACAGCAGCGTCCTCGATCGGTTCATTGATGACAAAAGATTCTCGTCTGTAATTGGTAATCACGACCGAACGTTGAGACAGCGTTGGCGCGGAGAACCCGTACAATTGACGAAAGCGCAGGAGGTTGCGGCTGCCGAGCTCGAAAGCGATGGAGAGCGCTATTCCTCCTTCTTGCGATCATTACCCTACACAATCGATCTCGGTTCGCATCTTGTTGTGCACGCTGGATTACGTCCGGGCGTTTCGCTCGAGCAGCAAATGACCAGCGATCTCACCGAAATCCGTACGCTCGGCGCGAATCCATCGAGCCGCAGGGGCACTCCCTGGTACGACGTCTATCGAGGCGACAAAACAGTCCTATTCGGGCACTGGCCGGCAGCTGAACCGCGTCGAGCAGCGAAAGCAATTGGCCTTGATACCGGCTGCGTCTATGGGGGCCGGTTAACGGCCTATATTATCGAGCTGGATGAATTCTTCAGCGTGCCCGCCCGGCAGGCTTACGATCCTCCCCGGCGAAAACTTCGTCACTTCCGGAAATCGATTGCATAAGGTTCCAAATCGTCGAGGCGCCTGGCATGAATTCGTACGATTGAATTGCGTTGCGTTTACAAGTCGCTTCTGATTGATTTCAAATTATCCCAGCAAACCAACTAATCCAGCGTAGGGCGCCTCAGAGCATTATTCCGGGAACACAAGTTGCTGGCGAATAGTCAAGCCGTTTGCATAAGCATTGGTGTCGGATCGGATAAAGATTTCAGAGACCAAACCTTTTAGATCAGTGATTTCCAAAATGCAGAATATTTCAAACATACCACTCAAGGATCGTCTGAGCGCGGCCGAGCGGGCCAAGGCAAAACTTTCGCTGGCGCCGGCGCCGGAAAAGCGCCTGCTGAATCGCGAGTTGAGCTTGATCGAGTTCTTTCGTCAGGTGCTGGAGGAAGCGCACGAGAAGCGCAATCCGCTGCTTGAACGACTGCGCTTCTTAACAATCTTCTCGAACATCGTCGATGAATTCTTCATGGTGCGCGTTTCAGGCCTGAAAGAAGAGGTAGAGGGTGGCTGGGTTCACCCATCGCCTGACGGCATGACTGCGGCAGAGCAACTGGAAGAGATCAGAAATCGTCTGCAGCCGATGGTGATTGAGCAGGTGCGTTGTTTGAGAGAAGAGATTCTCCCCGAGCTGACGCAGCACGGAGTCGTCATAGCCCCTTACGATTCTTTATCGAAAGAAGAACGCCAAGAGGCAGACGAATATTTCACCCGGCATGTGTTTCCGGTGCTGACTCCACTGGCCGTTGATCCGGCGCATCCGTTTCCTTATATCTCCGGACTCAGCCTCAATTTGGGTGTAATGGTGAGGGCGCTCGACTCAGAATCCGAAGACGGAGACGAAGCGCGTTTTGTACGACTGAAAGTTCCACCGGTGCTACCCGGTTTCATTCAGCTGGGCGAAGGTACGAAATACGTATTTCTCAGTGAAGTCATTGCGGCAAACCTTGGATCGCTGTTTCCCGCGATGTCGGTCCAGCGTGCACATCCTTTCCGCGTTACTCGCGACGCGGACATAGACGTGCGCGAGGACGAAGCGGACGATCTCCTGCGGGCCTTGCAACAGCAACTCAGCAAACGACGTTTTGGAGCGGCGGTCAGACTTGAAGTCTCTGCCGGCATGCCCGACGAAATGCTAGGGTATTTGATGGAGTCAATCGGAGTCGAACCAGACGACGTTTACGTAATTGATGGCCCGCTAAATATTCTTGACTTCGCTTCGGTGTGCGAGTTGGACCGGCCGGATTTGAAGTACCGCCCTTTGCGTACGACGATTCCGGCGCCGCTGAAAGAACGAAAATCAATTTTTCAATCGATCAGGCGACGCGATGTAATGTTGCATCATCCCTACACCGACTATGCGGCAATGACTGATTTCATCCGCGCCGCCGCTGACGACCCGAACGTGCTGGCAATCAAGATTTGCCTCTATCGTACTGGACAGCAATCAGAAATTGCTGAAGTCCTCGCCCAGGCAGGCGAAAAGGGCAAGCAGGTAACTGCCTTGATCGAGCTCAAAGCCCGGTTTGATGAAGAGAACAATATCGAGTGGGCGCAGAGACTCGAGCGTTCGGGAGTGCACGTCGTCTATGGCCTTATTGGTTTGAAGACACACTGCAAGTTAACGCTGGTCGTGCGTCGCGAAGGTCAGGCATTAAGACGGTACGTCCACATCGCTACCGGAAACTACAATCCAACTTCATCGTCGACCTATACTGACCTGGGAATATTCACGGCCGATGAAGAGATTGGCGAGGACGCGAGTGAGTTCTTCAACTACCTCACCGGTTATTCAAGTCAAAAGAACTACCGAAAGCTCCTGGTTTCGCCTATCAATCTGCGCGAGAAGCTCACCGCGCTCATCGAGCGTGAAACGGCCCATGCGAAAGCCGGACGTCCCGCACGCATAGTGGCAAAGCTGAACCGGCTTGCGGATCCGAACATTATTCAGAGCTTATATGCGGCTTCCGAAGCCGGCGTTTCCATCGATCTGATTATCCGCGGCATTTGCATGCTACGTCCCGGCGTCGCTGGACTCTCGGAAAACATTCGGGTGCGCAGCGTCGTGGGGCGCTTCCTGGAACACAGCCGCATCATGTACTTTGCTAATGATGGTAATGAAGAGGTGTACATCGGCAGCGCGGACTGGATGCTGCGGAATTTAAACCGGCGCGTGGAGATTGTGTGTCCGGTCGATGATCCGCAGCTGCGAAAGTATCTGAAGGACGAGATGCTCGCGGCTTATCTGCGCGACAACGTCAATGCGCGCGAGCTGTTGCCGGACGGTTCCTACAAGCGCGTCAGCCGCAGTCCGAGTGACGAGGAATTTGATAGTCAGACGTATTTCGAGGGAAGCCTGGGTCTTGCTTCTTAAGTCAAGAAGCACGAAAACCCCCGGACGATGAACGGACGATTAGAGATTTTAAAAGGACAGCGAAATGTCTGCACAAAACGGCTTGCGGCGACTTGTCTTACTGGCGATCGGTTTAGCTCTGTTGCTGCCCTGTCCGATTCTGTTAGGTCAAAAGCAAAAGGATAAGCACAAGGATAAGAAAAGCCAGCAAGCGCTTCCTGAAGGAATACCGGTTCTCTGGCGTGAGCCCTCCGATATTGCCACGCGCAACCTCTACTGGGGTGAGGGCGGCAAAGCGTTGCAACCCGATCTAAGAAAGGTCACTTTGATCAGAAAGGAGCCGGGTGGTTATTCGACTAAGTATCGCGTGCGCGACGCCTCGGGCCGCGAATGGGTGGCGAAGTTGGGCAAAGAAGCTAAAGGCGAAACAGCCGCATCCCGCTTGGTGTGGGCGACCGGATACTTCGCTGATATCAACTATCTGGTTCCCAGGGTCTATGTCGACGGTCTTAATAAGACGCTCGAAAACGTTCGCTTCGGATTGAGGCCAAAGGATGTCAAACGAATCGACGGCTGGGCCTGGGAGCACAATCCTTTTGTCCGCTCGCGGCAGTTTCAAGGTTTGAAAGTAATGATGGCTTTGCTCAACAACTGGGATATCAAAGATTCAAACAATAAGATTATCGTCGTTCACGACAGAAAAATCGCCGACAATCAGCTGCGCTACTTTGTCGGCGATCTCGGCGGCAGCTTTGGCAAAGTCAGTCATATCCCTCGGTTTCTGTATTTTAAGCCTGACCGCAATAACCCGCCGGCGTACACGAAGACACGGTTGGTGAATCGAGTCAAAAACGGCCGGGTTGACTTTCACTTCCGGGCCAAGCGCAGCAATTTATTCAAAGATGTTACCGTCGATGACGTTCAGTGGATAACCGGCTGGTTGTCGCAACTAAGCAACGGTCAGATCGAAGATGCTTTCCGCGCCGCCAACTACAGCCCGGACGAAGTTCGGATGATGACGCAGGGAGTGCGCCGGAGAATCAGCGAGTTGGTTGGGGTACGAGATAGATTGGCCTCAAGAATGGATCGGTAGGAAGCCCTTTTACTTTTAAGCAAAGAGGTTGAATTTGCAGGAGGATATAACAATGTTAGTGCCAAACAGTTTTCGGCGGCTGGCAATCACCATAGTTGGGTTGATTCTATTGTCGTCCGGCTCAGTTTTGCTTGGGCAGAAAAACAAGCTGGACAAGAATGGAAATGAACCGCTGCCGGACGCGCCTGCAGTGCTTTGGCGCGAGCCCGCGGATATTGCATCGCGCGATTTATATCTTGGGTCTGGCGGCGAACAGATGAAACCTGATCTTTCGAGCGTCACCTTCCTGCGCGATGAAACGAAAAGCTATTCGACCAAGTATCGTGTTCGCGACGGCGCTGGTAACGAGTGGGTCGTGAAGATTGGCAAAGAGGCACAGCCGGAAACAGCCGCCTCTCGTTTAGTTTGGGCCGCAGGATATTTTACGGATACCACTTACCTGGCGCCGCGCGTGGACATCAAAGGCAAGGGTGCCTTTGAGAACGTTAGATTCGAGGCGCGGTCAAAAGTCATTAAGCGTCTTGATAACCATTGGGATTGGGAGAAGAATCCGTTTGTTGGTACCAACGAGCTTCAGGGCTTAAAGGTGCTAATGGCGCTGATTAACAATTGGGACATTCAGAATCACAACAACAACGTGTTGCTGGTGAGCGATGATGCGACGGGCCAAAAGGAGCTACGTTACATCGATAGCGACCTGGGCGCGAGCTTTGCCAAAACGGGAAGATTCATCGGTCATACACGCAACCAGCCCGAGCAATACGTCAAGTCAAAGTTTGTCACTGGCGTGGAACACGGCTTTGTTCGCTTTGCCTATGGTGGCAAGAACCAGCACTTGTTGGACAACATTACTGTCGCCCAGGCGAAATGGCTGGGAAACATTCTTTCGAAATTGAGTGATCAGCAGATTCGCGACGCGTTCCGGGCCGCCAATTACACTCCCGAACAGATCGAAGGCTTGACCCAGGTTGTTAAGGCGCGAATCAGCGAACTCGTTAATCTTGCAGGTTAAGTTAACCCTTTAGGGGTTAGAGTGGCCAGTGATGACGCAGAAAAAGATTCGCATCACCGATCTGCTTTATCCTCATTGGCTAGCCCTCACCCTCGCTTTCATCGCCGTCATCGGCGAAAGTGTAACCGACCTGCTTGAGCCCTGGCCGCTCAAGATCGTCTTCGATTACGTTTTCGGATCGAAGCCCATGCCAGACTGGCTGGCGAGCGCAGTCGGCTGGATCGGCACCGACAAATTATCGGTCCTCAATTTCGCCGTGCTGTCGGTAATCGCCATCGCGGTCTTCGGTGCAATCAGTTCATACTTCGAAAAGTACCTTACGACGAGCGTCGGTCAGTGGGTCATGCACGATCTGCGGCGAGTGCTCTACAGTCACATCCAGCGACTTTCACTTTCTTATCATGATCAAAAAAGAACCGGCGATCTGATTAGCCGCGTCACCAGCGATATCGACGCTGTGCAAAGTCTGATATCGAACGTGCTGTTGGGTATGGTCGTCAACGTTCTGACCCTGGTTGGGATGATATTGGTGATGTTCTATCTCAACTGGGGATTCACGCTGATCGCGCTGCTGGTGGCGCCGGGACTGTTTTGGGTTGTCTATCACTACACGCATCGCATCAAGCAAGCGGCGCGCGCAGTTCGTCGCAAAGAAGGCGAAGTCGTTTCGGTTCTGGAAGAGGTGCTCTCGTCAATACGAGTTGTGAAAGCATTCGCGCGGGAAGACTATGAACAGGAACGCTTCGAGAAAGAGAGCCGGGAGAGTGTCGAACGAGCATTGGAGGCGAGGAGCATCAAGGCGAAGCTTGCGCCCATTGTGGAAATCATCGTCGCATGTGGCACCTGTCTGGTGCTTTGGTACGGTGCGCGGCTGGTGCTAACGGGAGGACTGACGTCGGGAGAGCTGCTCGTCTTCCTGTTATACCTGGCAAAGATGTATAAGCCGATGCGCGAACTGTCGAAAATGACTGACACTATTTCCAAAGCTGATGTGGGGTGGGAACGCATTCGCGAAGTGCTCGAAAACGAGATGCAAGTCCGCGATCTGCGAGGCGCGAAGCCGGCGCCGCGGTTCAAAGGGAAGATCGAATTCAATCGTGTCAGCTTTTCCTACGAGCCAAGTCAGCCCGTGCTTCAGGAATTGAGTCTAATGATCGAGCCTGGTCAGTTAGCCGCGCTCGTCGGGCCTACGGGAGCAGGGAAGACCACGATCGTGAGCTTGTTGCCGCGATTCTATGATTGGACGTCGGGCATAATCAGGATCGACGGACAAGATATTCGCCAATTCAAGATCAAGTCGCTGCGGCAGCAAATAAGTTTCGTTCTGCAGGAGGCTTTGCTGTTCCGCGCTACCGTGGCACAGAACATTGCCTACGGAAAACCGGAAGCAACAGAAGAAGAAATCATCCACGCTGCGAAGCTCGCTAACGCCGATGAGTTTATCGATAGGATGCCTGACGGTTACGACACGATGATTGGCGAGCGCGGTGTAACTTTGTCAGGGGGCCAGCGACAGCGGATCACCATCGCGCGCGCGATTATCCGCAACGCGCCGATTCTGGTACTCGACGAGCCCTCATCGGGCCTCGATTCAGAAGCTGAGCAATTGGTCTTCGAGGCGCTTTCGAACTTGATGGCCGGCAAAACATCGATCGTAATCGCTCACCGCCTGGCAACGGTACGCCGCGCCGACGTAATTTTCGTGATCGACAAAGGCCACGTCGTCGAGCGCGGAACCCATGAAGAATTATTGAAAGGCAGCGGTCTCTATTCGCGGCTTTACGAATTGCAGTTCAGGGGAGAAGAAGAGAGTTCGAAAGAAGTTGTTACGGTGTGAGCAGTGCAGCCTGAAAGGCTGCTAGACAGTAGCTGTGCAATAAGCAGTTGCAGCGCCCGGTGCATCGGGGCCGGGGCAGTAGCCCGACCGTGAGGGAGGGCGTGTTCTTCATGCCTTGGCATGAACAAGAAAGCGCGCCAACGGCGAGCAATGCAAAAGCCTGGGGCATCGCCCCAGGTACAGAACACGTAAGTAATTCCGAAAGCGCTGAAGGCGCGACATCAAAATCGTGGAGATCATGTTCATGAATGATAAGGCGAATGATGCATTCCGCGCCTTCAGCGCTCACTATCCATGAACAACACGACCTGGGCCGGCTGGCCCAGGCTTTTACATTTCGCGCCTTCGGCGCTTATCGGCGGAGTCGAACAGCAACCTCGGATTCCCGCAGTCTGATAAGCTGCTTTATGCGGCTGCGGAGTACGCGTATATAGGATTCAGTAGTAGATCGATTATAGCCGGCCGCTCTAAAGCCGTCCCGCAATTGCTCATCCGATAACTGCGAGAGTTGCGCGCCGATCCACACGGCATGCTCCACAGGCACCTTGTGCATTGTCTTGTTAGCTCGCCTTTGTCCAAAAAAGTAAGGCGGGTAAAAGATCGTGAAGAGACCCAATTTTTTGGTCGGATGTCATAATCAAACTGGACCATGCCATCATCGACTTTGCGTACGAAGAACGACCTCTGAAAATCCTGAACATTGTTCTTTGAGCGGTGCCGGCCGCCAATTGCGCCAGCGGCGCCCAGCACGGCTCCAAGGTCGGTTACGGTGTATTGCGCCTCGACGCGGTTCGTTGACGGATCTTTCACATGAAGGATCGTGTTGTTCTTTCTCAGGTCCCAATTGTTCAGCAGCACCATCATTGTTTTCAGTCCATTCAGCTCGCGTGTTCCTTTGAACGGGTTCTTTGCCCAATCCCAACGCTTACCACGTTCGACATTGTCGCGGCGCGGTTCAAAGCGCGCCCCGCGTACCAACGCACCTTCCACATACTTCTGGCCGCGCGATAGTCGCCGCAGACCATCAATGTGGGCGCGATCTAAGTAATAAGACTCTTCAGCGTTGTAACCGACAGCCCATACCAGCCGAGTGGCGACCGTCTCAGCTTGCGCTTCCGGGCCAAGCTTGACGCGCCAGGTCACGCCTCGCGCATCCTCGACGTCGAACTTGGGTGATTTGCCGTCCTTGACCTCTTTCAAAAAGCGAAACGGCGGTACCGGCGCCAATGCCTTTGATCCCGCTCCATAGAATAGGTCACGACTCCGGATATTTCCCGGGTCCCGCCAAAGGACGGGCGCGCCGGCACGAGCATGCTGTCTTTTCTTCCTTGACGCTTTGACGTTGGAAAAACCCTCCAGAGAAAGCGCTGTAATCAGCGCCAGACTCGTCACGATGGCGAGCCACCGAGTTCTGCTTAGTGCTTGCATGATAATTAACCTCTTTGGGAGAGGAATTGCCTGCAGAGTTCGCATCGAGCGCGTTCGCCGCCGGAGCAATTTGGTCAATGCTTTATAGACAAGGGGACGGTGACAGGGGAAGTTCGCAGTCATACTAGCAAATACTGTGGGCTTCTCGTGCGGTTCTCGATACGAACGATTAAAAGCAAGGAAAGTATTAGAGGGTTGTAAGAGAAGAATGTTTCGTCGAAAAATTAGAAGCCGCCAAGCTGGCGGCTTCGATTCGGTCTGCTGACTTCGGTATGTGTGGTTTACTTTGAGCCTTGAGCTGCCGCGCGTGTAGCGCTCTCGGTCTGTGTCTGATTCCAATAGTCCTGGACAAAGTCCTTGAACTTCCCATGGCCCAAGTACGTGTAGAAGCCGTACTGCTTCATCTCCGCATACACTTGATCGTAATTCCAGTGATCATGCGTGAACCGGTAAACAGCGCCCATTGAGCCGGTACGATGCTTTCCGCCGGCACAGTGAGCAAAGAATTTGCCGGTGGCCGGATCGTTGACGACTTTTAGAAACGCATTAACAGTTTCGGTCGTGGGATAGGCATGGCCGTCCATTGGTATGGAGACGTAACGCATTCCTGTGGCTTCGACGGCTTGCTGTTCCCATGGCTCGAAGTCGTCGCGCAGATTGATAACGGTCTTGATGCTCAAGGCGGCTAGATCTTTCAAATCCTCTTCTTTGGGCTGGCCGCCACGATAGAACCGCTCGTCCATTTGGCCGAAGTTCTTAATCTTGATATTTGGAAAGGCAGGCTGAGTCTTCGCAAGCGAGCTGGCGGCAATTGCGAGGAGCAGTCCCAGTACTGCGGTAATCTTTATAGGGGTACTTCTGATTTTCGACATCTACTTCTCCAGATTGTGGCCGGGCGTTTTTGACTAGACGGCCTCATCAAGTTAACACCTGTTGAGGCCGTCACGGTTCGGGATTGACTTTTCTTCGTCAGGCGCTGCGTTACTTCTGAGCAGCGGCGGTTGATTTGGCCGCACCATTGCTCGGCATCCGCTTAGCGTAATCTTCCACGAAGGTCTTCAGGTCGCCGTGACCGAAGCGCGTATAGAAGTCATAGTCTTTCATCTCAGCATAAGCCTGGTCAAAGTTCCAGTGGTTCACGTTGAAACGATAGACGGCGCCCAGGACTCCGGTTCGGTGACGGCCGCCCGCGCAATGCACGAAGAAAGTGCCGGTCGAAGGATCATTCACGAGCTTGAGAAAAGCATTGATCTGCTCGTCTTTAGGATAGCTGGAATCGCTCATTGGAATACTGACGTAGCGCATGCCGAGGGCTTCCACGTCGCGTCTCTCATAACTCTTCGGACTGTCCGTCAAATCGATGACAGTTTTCACGCCCAAAGCCTTAAGGTCTTTGTAGTCGCTTTCTTCAGGCTGGGCACCGCGGTAAAACCGATCGTCCATCTGGCCAAAGTTTCTAATCTTGATGTTTGAAAAAGCGGGGTCAGAATGTCTTTTCGCGGCGACGCCGGTCGCAATCGCGAGAACTAGAACTACAGCCGCACTGATTTTCGCATAGATATTTCTAGGGTTTTTCATCTCTTTAATTCTCCAAATCTTAATCAGGTCTGGTTGATTTCGCAAGACCGGCGTCAAGTGAGGTTGCCTTGCGGCTTAGTGCTTCTTGAGGATGATCTCGCTTGCTAACAATTGACGTTTTCGTAACTTCGTCGGGCCTTTATCAAGGACAATACTTAGATTCAGATACGAGGGTGGGAGTTGCATGCTGCAAGTCGTGCAAATCGATGAGTTCGGGGCAGTAGCCCGACCGTCAGAGAGGGGCTTTGTTGCAGGATACAAATTCCTAGCTCTCCCTAACGGTCGGGCTATTGCCAAGCCTCAAAAATGAGCTAAGCTAACCCCTGTTCTCGCAGCTTTTATCATATGTCTTTTTTCGACATTCTGCGCCTGGCTCTCAGAAACCTCCGCGAGGCCAAGTTGCGCGCGACGCTGACTTCGATGGGCGTCATCGTGGGTACTGCGGTGATTGTGACAATGGTTTCGTTCGGGCTCGGGTTGCAGCGGAACATGCTCTCCCGTTTTCGAGCCCTGGATCTTTTCAATGAAATGCGCGTCTTCGGAAGAAATGTTTTTGCGCTTGCTTCTCCCGCGTCCACTGCAGCGCGAAGGGGCGAAAATCCCAACGACCGACGTGGACCCTCGTTCAGGCCCGATAAGGCTCCAACCCGTATCCTGGACGATGCCGCGATCGCAGAGATCGCAAAAATTCCGGGAGTCGCTTACGTCGAACCGAGTCTGATGCTCACGACTTATGTCAGGGCCAATGGGCGCTCGCAGGTTCAGTTCATCACCGGCGCGTCAGTGCCGAATGCCAGCTCTCGTTTCAAGGAATTCAAGGCAGGACGGATGATTAACTCGCCGGATGCAGACGAGGCTGTGGTCACTGAAAGATTTGTAGAAAACTTTGGCTTTCAAAAGCCCGATGACGCCGTCGGTAAAACGATCCAGTTCTTGACCGCGCCGAAAGAGTCGGCGAATTCAAAGGAGGAGGAAGAACCGCCGAGTTTCTTTGGTTTGCCGCTGGGACAAGAAGCAGCGCCGGAAGCAGGAAGCGGCGCGGTGGTGGCAAAGACATTTCGCATCGCCGGCGTTCTGAATACCGAAATTAAAGAAGGCGCGGGACAGGGCGGTCTGCGCGGGTTGCTTCCCGCTGCGGACATCTATATTCCGCTCCCGGCAGCTCACCAATGGTCCATCGAACATCGCGGACCGATGAGCCAGGTGGCACTGGCGCTGGCACGCGAGAGTGGGTCGTTGGATAAATCTGAAAATGAAGGCTACGAGTCGGCAGTTGTCCGAGTGACAGATCCGGTGGCTTTGACTCAAGTGCGAAAGCGTTTGAGCGAGCTTGGCTTCGGCAGCTTTTCCATCGTCGATCAATTGGAACAAATTCGCACCGTCTTTTTGATCATCGATTCGGTGCTCGGTCTGCTGGGCGGCATTTCGTTGCTGGTTGCATCTTTCGGAATCGCGAACACGATGATCATGTCGATTCTTGAGCGCACCCGCGAAATCGGCATCATGAAAGCCATCGGCGCCGAAGATCGCGAAATCAAACTCATTTTCTTTTTTGAAGCAGCCGTGATCGGTTTGACGGGCGGCGTTATTGGTTCGCTCGCCGCGTGGGGGATCGATAGCATCTCGAACCGGCTGGCTTATCGATTCATCCTGAAGCCGCAGGGGGCTTCGTTCGTGGACTTCTTTTCGTTGCCACCTTATCTATGGCTCGGTGCGATTCTGTTTGCGTTCATAGTCTCGATCTTAGCTGCATTGTATCCGGCAGCGCGCGCCGCGCGCATCGATCCGGTGCGGGCGTTAAGACATGATTGATTGGTCAGTCCCACCTGCGTAAGCGGGTGGGTTTTCAGCTCCGAGATTTATGTGGAACGATACCGATCTCCCGCTCGGCTATTTGATCACATTCCGCTGTCACGGTATATAGCCTGGGCTAACAAAGGCAGCAATAGATATCTCTGGAACGAACGTAGTCTATTGCTGGCAATCGATTATGTGATCAACGGACAGGGAGGTGACCTTGCCCGAGTTTGATTGACCCACCCGCTTACGCAGATGGTACTGAGGTCAAATCCCGGCCGCTGGAATCCATCACACCGGCATCCATTTCTTTCAAGTCGTTGTTACCCATGACCCACGCAGCGATGCCGAAGAGTTGGCAAAGGACGAAACCCAGAATACCGAACACGAGGATAAGGACACCTCGATGTGGTTTCATACTGTAGTTTCCTCAGGGATTCCTCGTCTGCTTGCTCCCAGCGTTTCACCGCCCGTTTCTTCTACAAACCGGTTAATCCCACGAATCATTCCCAGAAACATCACATTAAAGACTTTGCCTATTGCCGCGCGTACTATCAGTCCGTACACAACGGTGCCGCTATAAAAAAGTTCCTCCAAAACTTCTTTTTCCTGAGTGCCAGCCACGAATGCGATATTATCCGTCACAATAATGATTACCCGCCTGCTGGTTGGGCTGGGAGCCTTTTGCATGTGAATCGCGGCCTTATCCAGGGCCGGTCCCAAAAAAGTTCCGCTGCCCAGTCGTTCGTTTACTGTTGCTGTCTCGATTTTCTGCGAAACGAGGGAGCGGTCTTTGGTGAAGTCCTGCACTAACTCTGAAGTTGTACCAAACGCGATAACCGCGACCTGATCCTCAGGCTTTAAGTGCTGGAGCGCCTTGAGCGCGCCGTCGCGAATCTGATGAATAATCGGGCGGACACTTCCACTGACGTCGAGCATGAGCATGATGGAGAGCGGGAGTTCGTCGCGGCTGAAATAACTAACCTGCTGCTTAACCCCGTCTTCGGCGATTTCAAAATCTTCCTTCGTAAAGTCGCCAATGATTCGCTTAGTTTTCTTGTCAATAACCTGCGCGTCAAAGACTACCAGATCGGTATTTATCTTAATTACGTCACCGGGTTCTCTTTCCTGCGCGAAGGCGTTAATGGCTGCGCTCGTGAGTGAGACTAATAAGACCCACGAGAGACAAAACAATTTGAGAAATAAGACCCGTGAAACTTTAAGTTTAAGACGTGAGTGGTTTTCCACAGGAGTTACAAAAGCGCGCATTCGGATCCTTTTGTACTGCGCCACAGTCAGCACAGCATAAACCGGCGCGCAGGTTCGCACCACACGCCGAACAGTAGGTTGACCCTGCGCCAGTGGCCGCGCCGCAGGTGCCGCAGCGACCAGGCATCGGTGGAACATAGCCGCCGGCTTTGCGCGCGATGTGTGCTTCAATTATCTTCCACGCGTCTTCGGTGAGTTTGTATTGCCAGTAAGCGCCGAGCGCGGGCAGCGCGATCAGTAAACCAGCGGATAGTACTAATGCGACGGCGGCGACGGCGGCTTTGTCGAACCACTTCTGCATGCCGATTTCGACGCGAGTACCACCCGTTTCGGGAGTGATCTTGATTGTGAGCGCGGCGGAGAGGCCAGTGATTTCGCGCAACGTGCTAGACTTGCGCGCTTGCAGTACAGCCGTCGATGAAACTTGCATGGTCTGCACTTCGAAATCTTCGTCGAAGAGATTCCGAAGTTCAACCGTTAGTTTGACAACGTCGGCTTCGACGCCGGGATAATAGCGACTTTCCATTTCAAGTTTTCTCCTCAAGGAATTCTACGTGAAGATGCGGCGATTAGTTCAACGAAAGAGCGGCACAGACTTCAGTAATGGAGTCGGTACCACCTACAACCGGGGTCCACGGCGCGGCAGCCGCGCTGGGTGGTCGATAGCAGCTGGATCCAGGAGTCGCCCGCGCGTTGAGTGTCTGGCCCACCCGCTGACGCGGTTGGTACTGACTCAACTTTCTAAGTACCTATTCGATACTACTGGCACATACTCTGAAGTTGCGCCATAGAGACACGGAGACTTATCAATGAACAAATCGCGAACTCCAGCCAGTGGTTGCTCTCTCTTGTTGATGATAATGATGGCGAGCCAATCGATCAGCCTAGCCCAGACAACCATTGACGGTTTTGCGCCTCAGCTTTCCGACACGGAGCACACCCTGGAAACACGCTTTCGGGCTGTCCCTTCACCCGCAACTGCGCGTGAAGAGTTACGCCGCCTGACTGCCGAAGCCCACATTGCCGGCTCTCTCGAAGATTACGCCACAGCAGTTTACGTTCGCGATCAAATGCGGAGCTTCGGATTGGATTCGGAATTGAAAGAGTATCAGGTGCTGCTGCCTTATCCGCGGACTCCAAGCATCGTCGAGCTGATCGCCCCGCGCCGCGAGCGTCTGCAAGTACGCGAGAGCGTCATTCCAGAAGATCCAAGCTCCTCCAGCAAAAAGATTGTGCCACTTTACAACGGCTATGGCGCAACAGGCGACATTACGGCGCCGCTCGTTTACGTCAACTACGGTCTGCCGAACGATTATGAAGATTTGAAAAAGGCCGGCGTTGACGTAAAGGGAAAAATCATGATCGCACGTTACGGGAATTCGTTTCGCGGCGTGAAGGCGAAGGTCGCGGAAGAGAATGGGGCGATTGGCCTAATCATTTATTCAGATCCGGCGGAGGACGGCTACACGCAGGGCGATGTCTATCCGAAAGGGCCCTGGCGGCCCGATAGCTCAGCGCAGCGCGGCTCAGTGGAATACTTGTTTATTTATCCGGGTGATCCGCTCACGCCGGGTGTGCCGGCAGTGCCGGGTACGCCGCGCATCAAGAAAGACGAGGCGCTTAATCTGCCGCACATTCCGGTGCAGCCCATCTCTTATGGCGATGCGCGACGTCTACTCCAACCTTTGCGGGGACCGGTGCGGCCAAAAGGATTTCAGGGGGGCTTGCCGTTTCCGTATCACGTCGGCGGCACGAACGACGTGCGCGCGCATTTGAAAACAGACATTGAGTTCGTGATTAAAACAATTTGGGATGTGATTACGCGGATCGACGGAATCACCGAGAAAGATCGTTGGGTGGTGCTGGGTAACCATCGTGACGCCTGGGTATTCGGCGCAGTCGATCCTAACAGTGGCACCACCGCGATGATCGAGCTTGGTCGCGGTTTTGGTGAGCTGTTGAAACAAGGGTGGAAGCCGCGGCGCTCGATCGTGCTTTGCAGTTGGGACGCGGAAGAAGAAGGCTTGATTGGCTCGACTGAGTGGGCAGAAGAGAAAGCTTTGGAGTTACATGAGAAAGCCGTGGCATATCTGAACGTAGATGTCGCTGTTTCAGGATCGAACTTTAGCGCTTCGTCAGTGCCTTCGATGTGGAAGCTGATTCACTCTGCCGCGCAGGATGTGCGCGATCCGAAAACCGGCAAGAGCATTTACGAAGCCTGGCGCGAGCGCGTGCGTGAGAATGCGCCCGAATCTGATTTGTACGATGCGAATGGCAACGAAAAGTCACAGCCACCTCCGCGCATTGGCGCGCTGGGTTCCGGTTCTGACTACACGCCGTTCTTGCAGCATCTCGGCGTGCCTTCGCTCGACATGGGTTTTGGTGGTGATTACGGCGTGTACCACTCGGCCTACGATTCCTTCTACTGGATGTCCCATTTTGGTGATCCGACTTTTCAATATCATGTTGCCGCTGCGCAAATCTGGGGAACGATTGCCATGCGTTTGGCTAACGCGGCGGCCTTGCCGCTCGACTACGCTGACTATGCGATGCAGCTTCGCGAATTTGTCAATGAGACGAAGCGAACAGCTAATCGCCGTAAGCTGCCCAATTCTTTCGATACAAAATCCTTGCTGGCGGCAATCGACGATTTCGCAGACCAGGCTGGAAAGATCGATAAGCGCCGTCGCGAAGAGATTTTGGCAGGCGAAAAGTTCATGATGACGTCTGGCGGTAGTCAGGCGCCGGCCGCCGTCGCCAGGTTGCTACGAATCAACGATGCTCTGATTCAAACTGAACGCGCCCTAATCGATGATCGCGGGCTACGCGGGCGCATCTGGTTCAAGCATCAGATCTACGCGCCGGGCTTTTACACGGGATATGCAGCCCTGCCCCTTCCCGATTTACGGCAGGCAATCGAAGATGGCCGCGTGGCGGATGCGCAAGAAGCTGCCGAACGAATAACGGAAGCCATTAAGCGCGCGACTGAGGTTCTGAAGAAAGGAAAAGAGTGAAAAGCAGAAAGCAGAAAGCAGAAAAGCACACTGCCTTCTGCTTTCTGCCTTCTCTTCTCTACGGTTTCTTTTTCTTCTTATCGGAATCAGGCGCCGGCGGAGGCAGCTTGCTTCCTACTTCGACGATTTCACTGGCATTATTAATGACATGCTCGATGGCTGACAGCTCGTCAACATTCCGGGTTTGGTTCTTCAAGTTAGATAATGCGTTCAGATATCGATTTGAAACTGCGGCGAGGGCGCGCATCGATCTTGAGATCAATGGATTCTTCTCATCGCGCCTATTAACGTCGTCAATATTTGTGATCGCTTCGTCGAGTATGCCGGCGATGTCCTCAAGCAGCTCAGCCCGCGTGCCTTTCGGTAGTTCACCCCACTCCTCCTGATCCTTATCTTTCTCCTTTTTCTTAGGCGTGGGCTGAGGCGTACCGTTAATAATCGCGAATCGACGGTCAATGGCCTTAATGAAAACATCAATCCGTTTATCCAGTTGCTGATTGTCGCGTACTAACTCGCTTTCCTGGTCGGTCAGGTGATCGCGAGTCTGAGCAAAAGCCGATCCCAGCGCGAGGAACAATGCGGTGGCACTTATGGTTATAGTTAGTAATGGATTCATTCGTAATGGCGATCGATCCATAAATCGGTTATTGGAATAATCGATTGGCTTAATCATGGACGTTTGTTCTCTTCTGGCTGGTCCTTCGGTTTGTTTGGCTTTTTCTCGCCCGAATCCTCGCGCAGAACTGTGTGTCCATAAAACGATTCCAGCGCTTCTGTGCGCGTGTCGCGGGTATGCTGTTCTGCGGCCTTGATGTTAACCGCGTATTCCGCCGGCGTGGTCCGACGCATTACGGCCAGCCGGGGCATGTGGGCGCGCAAACTGATATCAAGGCGTCGATAAAGGTCCCTGGTGCTGTTCTTATCGCGATTCATCGAGGCAATGAACTCGCGCGCATCGTCAATCAAGCCGAGATAACTGCCGAGTTCTTCAGAAGCGCGGTCGAATTTCTTTTGGGAAGTAAATCGTTCGGCACTGGCCAGGTGATCTTCCGCTAACTCGATTGTCGTCTTAGTTCGTGACTTGGGATCTCGCGTTGCGGTTAATTGGGAACGTTCATCTCGCGAGACGAACTTCATCAGCGGCGGTGCGGGCAACTGAGGATTGCGCGTTTGCTGTTCCAGGGCGGCGAACGGCGAAGAACAAATCAAGATGGCGTAAACCAGCGATGTCCAGATAGATGCCGGCATTCACGTTAACCAGAGGACGAATTCAGGGTTTCTTTCGACCCTGACCACGTTTGATTTGTGTCCGAAGCCCGGGCAGACGTAAGTTAACCTTTTCGATATCGAGCTTATTAATATTTGGATCCGCGCGAGAAAGAAATTTTTCGTAGCCGTCCAATGCCTGCTCGTATTCGCCGAGCTTATCATGCGCGGTGGCAATGAAAAAATATGTCGCCGCAATTTCGGGGCGCGCGGCAGCGAGCCATTCGTATTCCGGTAAAGCCGCTGCGTAATCTTTCAGTTCGTACAAAGCCAGCGCGAGGTTAGCATGAGCAGGATAGTCGTCTGGCGTCTTGCTGATGACTCTTCGAAGAACTGCGGCGGCTTCGACGAAGCGGCGCAATTGCACCAGCGCGGCCGCATAACCGGTCGCAAATTTTGAATTGTTCGGTTCGATTTGAAGTGCCTGATAGTAATAATCCTGGGACTTTGCAGGATCGACCGTGCGATAGGCATTCCCTAGCCGCGCCAGCAGGCTCGGATTCCGTGGATCGCGTTGGAGTATTTGTTCGAGGGCCGCTCGTTCCTCTACGCTTGAACCGCTGTCATTTGCAATCTGTGCGCGCAGCGCGACCACTTCCGGTATCTTTCGATCTTTTTCATTGAGCTGGTCCAGCAGGCGAAGCGCATCGTCTGGCTTGCCGGCACGTGCATAGAGCTGAGCAAATTCAAAAGCAGATGACAGTTCCCGGCCCTCGCCGGCCTGTTCCAAAATATTAAGATCGGCAAAGGCGCCATCGCGATCACCGATGTCAAGTCGAAGCCTGGCGCGATCATACCGAGCACCAAGATCTTTACTCTCTACGCTAAGTGCCCTGTCTATGCTCGCAAGGGCAGCCAACTTGTCCCCGGCTGCGATTTCTATCGACGAGCGCTTGCGCCAGGTCGACGAGGTCGCTGATTCCAACGATGTGGCTGTTCGAACGAGCTTTAAAGCTTCGTTTAGATCTCCCGCCCGCCGACGTACCTCAGCGAGCGCAACGAGCACTTGTTCATTCTTGCTATCGAATTCAATTGCATGACGTAGAATTGGTTCCGCATCGCGGTCAGCATTACCAAAAAAAGCCAGAAACGTGCCGAACTTCGCATACGCCAGCTGCCAATCAGGCCTCAGCGCCACGGCCCGATTGAACCCCTGAATCGCATCCTCTTTACGGTTAGTGGCAAGCAATGCCATCGCTCGTTGGAATTCAGCCTCAGGAAATTCAGGCTTTATTTTGATTGCCGCGTCATAAAGCTGTATCGCGGCCTTGTAGTCGTTCTTTGAGTGAGCGTCCTGCCCGCGCTCGAACAATTTGACAGGATCGTTCTCGCCGTTACTCACATCCTGCGCTTGACCTAATGCGATCTGGAATCCAGCGACGATTAGCGTGAGCGTGATTGCTCGGAAAAAGAATTGGCGCGATCGTCTCTTGAATAGCATGTGCAGGTTCGTTCGAGATTACAAATGACGAGCCGGCGTTGAAATGGCTGGCGTAAGTTCGATGTTAACACGCGCTTTTGCGTTGCGTCCAAACGCTTGTAGTCAATGGCAAATGAACGGTTGCGCGGCTTAGACGCATGCGCTAACATCTCGACAAACCAAGAATTCAAGCGCTGGTTCGACTTATTTCGGATTGCCGGAGACTGACGATGCCTACTGCACTGGTTGACGACATCAGAGAAATTAAAGAAGACAATCCGTTCGAATCGATGATGTCTCGTTTTGATCGCGCCGCGCAGTTATTAAATCTTGATGCCGATCTTTATGCCGTGATGCGCGTGCCGAATCGCGAGTTGAAAGTTTACATTCCGACCCGAATGGATTCCGGCCGCATTCAAGTGTTCGAAGGCTTCCGGGTGCAGCACAATTTCGCGCGCGGTCCAGCGAAAGGCGGAATCCGTTATGCGCCGGACGTCACGCTCGACGAAGTTCGCGCGCTGGCTGCATGGATGACGTGGAAGTGCGCGGTCGTCAATGTTCCCTTCGGCGGTGCCAAAGGCGGCATCATTTGTGATCCGATTCAGATGTCGTTAGGTGAGCTGGAACGCATGACGCGGCGTTACGCTGCAGAGTTGCTTGACTTCATCGGTCCTGAGAAAGACGTTCCAGCCCCGGACATGAACACGAATGAGCAAACAATGGCGTGGATCATGGATACCTATTCGATGCACGCCCGACACACGGTTAATGCCGTCGTCACGGGCAAGCCGATTGATCTTGGAGGCTCCAGGGGACGACGTGAAGCAACCGGCCGAGGATTGTTGATTGTCGTACAGGAAGCTGCAAAGCGATTCAAGCTGACGCCCGCGAGCACACGAGTGGTCGTGCAGGGCAGTGGTAATGTCGGCGGAATTGCCGCGCTACTGTTGTACGAAGCCGGCTTCAAAGTCATCGGTATATCGGATGTGCATGGTGGGATTCACGATTCGAAAGGAATAGACATACCAAACGCCCTGAAATATCTGCAGACAACAAGGTCATTCGAAGGCTATGGAAACGCTGAATGCGTGAGTAACAGCGAATTGCTGGAGCTTGATTGTGATGTGTTGATTCCCGCGGCGACGGAGAATCAAATCACATCCCACAACGCCGAACGGTTAAAGTGCAAAGTATTGGCAGAAGGGGCCAATGGCCCAACAACCGCGGCGGCCGATGAGATTCTTTATCATAAAGGAATTTTTGTTATCCCGGACATCCTGGCGAACGCAGGTGGGGTCACGGTGTCGTACTTTGAATGGGTGCAGGATAGGATGGGCTACTTTTGGCGAGAGAGTGTGGTTAACGAGAGACTGCAGGACACGATGGTGGCCAGTTTCAACGATCTCTGCCGTTATGCCGACGCCCATTCGGTGGATACGCGAACCGCCGCCTACATGTTAGCCATTGATCGTGTGGCCTATGATACGCGGATGCGAGGGATTTACGCGTGACCGAAAAAACATAACAATCAGGTCTCTAAGTCGTGAAAAAGTCTTGATTTCCGGCTATGGGAATGCTAGGCTTCGCCGGTATCTATTGCTCGCAGGGACGGCTTGGGGTCAGAGGCCCAAGAGGTCGGGGGCGAGCAGTGAAATGATAGTTGACAGCGGCGCTTCGTTTGCTTATAACGTAGCGCTAGATTATTAGGCATAAAAACTTACGGGGGGCATGTATTCGGCAAGTTTTTTGGGCCCCTCTCAGTTGCTCCGCTACGAGCCAGTAAGTTGCGGTACCGAGCGGCAGCAGTTACGTTGACGTTGTCGTTGACGCTGGTAGTTCGAGCGTCCGATCTTGTGGATAGCTAGCGGCGTGATGCTTCGAGCGAGCATTTCAATTACATCGAACTCAACTGCTGTAGTTCTTCACTGGTCCGGTCATTCGAACCTTTCACTGAATATCGCAGGAGGAACGCGATGAGACTCGCGAACAGAGTGCTCCTTTGTGCGCTCGCCATTTTCGCTTTGGCTGCCGTTGCGTCTGCGCAGACGCCTAGAAATGAGCTTGATCCCAGGAATCAATCACCGTCAGTTGGGACGGGCGGGCCTGTTGGTGGGCCAACCGGCTTGTTTACGATCTACGATGGCGACACGCTCCGTAAGGGCGAGTTCACGTTCAGCATTGCTTACAGCAATTATGATCGTGATCCGGGTGACCTTGATATTACGGACACGGTGCTTAGCGTCAATGTCGGCATCAATGATCATCTGGAGCTATTCTTCAATACGACTGCTTATCGTGGCATCAAGACCAACAGTCCGCTGAATCTTTCGGGCTTCTATCTGCCGAATTCGCAAGTGTTCTTTAGCTCGACGTTGCTTGGTAGTCCGCCGGCGATTGTTATTGCGCCAGGCTTCGGTTCGATCTCGGGCTCGGCTATCTTTCGTCCGCCGTTTTGCGGTGGATGCGTTGCCATACCGCCGGTCCCGGCGGGTTTCTACCGTTGGGGACAGCCACTTGTCGGTTATCCGTATACTGGCGGCACCGGTCCGAACTTCGGCGAAGGTCCAGGCGGGCTGGGAACGCGATTCGGGTTCCCCGGCTTCACGACTACGATCCTGGGCGCGCCGGTGATTGGCTCGGGCGGAAGGTTTGGCGCTGCTAGCGCATATCCAGGTGTTGGTGCTCCTGTCGGTGGCATTTTGCCCGGCATTGTGCTGGCGACCGCGACTCTGCCTGCTACTGCGCTGACACTGCCCATTGTCGTTCCGGTTACTTTTACGACGTCGCCAAGCTATTATCCCGGCGCTCCCTTCCTTAATCGCCTGTATGGCGAGAGCAGCTTCGACGATTTCACCGCAGGAGCTAAGTGGCGGCTCACCAGCCCGAACAATCCATTGGGCCTTGGTTTCATTCCGTTTTATCGATGGTATGCCGACAAGGCCAAGGATGCTAAGGGGTTTAATCAACTCAACCGTGGTGCCGGCCCGGGTGGTAACATTGGCGACTTCGGTTTGGTTCTGTTCGCATCTGGCCGGCTGAGCAGATCGGTTAACCTTTCAGCGAACCTCGGCTACATCCTGAATAGCAATCCGAAAGGACCGGCCGGTGACGTTCTGCTTGATCGTCCCGATGAATTTCTTGCCGGTGTTGGTTTTGACTTCCCAATTAATAAGCACTTCCAGCCGGTTGTTGAGCTGCGGTCAACCCAATATGTAGCAGGCCGTACACCCAACGCATTTCAGAATAATCCGGTCGAGTTCACAGCCGGCGTGAAGATTTACCCGAAACGTTGGTGGGGTGTGGCTGCGTGGTACCGAATGCACCTTAATCAGCAGAGTGAGGGTCGTTTCAATAAAACGGATGCTACTATTCCGATAGTGCAAATAACTGGCGTAGGTGGGGTCACAGTCTCCGGAACCTCGCGTGCGTCCACTGCAGGCGGAGCGCCGCTTGGCTTCAGATTCTCTGATAATCCGCACGGTTACGGTGCCCAGGTTTGGTTTGGCCATCGTAACGCTCGTGAGCCGGCTATTCTGCCTAACCAGCCTCCGGTAATTAGCTCGTTTGCCGCATCTGCTGCGACGGTTACCTTGCCATGTCCTGAGGGAACAAGGTCAGCTACATGTCCGACGGCGGCACCAACGTCGGTTACACTTACAACGACGGCGACGGATCCTGATGGTGACACCCTCCTCTACACCTACACTGTTACCGGTGGCCGCGTTACCGGTGAAGGGCCGAACGTAACCTGGGATCTAAGCGGAGTTGGTGCGGGAACCTACACGGCGTCAGTAGAAGTCGATGATGGATGCGGTTGCGTTACCTCTTCTTCAACGACCGTCACGATCGCCGCCTGTACGGATTGCGTGCCGATCTTGGCTTGTCCGACGGTCGGCGTAAGCTGCCCGAGCGAGGCACAGCCTGGCCCGGTGACCTTTACGGCTAACGTAGGCCCAGGCACGCCGCCGGTAACGCCAACCTACAACTGGTCGGTTTCGGCCGGAACGATAACCAGTGGTCAGGGTACTCCGTCGATTACCGTGACGGGCGCCGCTGGTCAATCGATTACGGCTACGGTGGAACTGGGCGGACTTGATCCGACTTGCACAAAGACAGCGTCCTGCACTACGCAAATTGCGGCTCCGCCACCTGAGTGTCGTAAGTTTGACGAGTATGGCAACATCAGATTCAACGATGAAAAAGCCAGACTCGACAACTTCGCAATTCAGTTGCAGAACGAGCCGACGGCTACGGGCTATATCATCGGCTACGGTTCGTGTGATGCCGAGGGTCAGACGCGAGCCAATCGCGCAAAGGATTACCTTGTCAACACGCGCGGTATCGATGCCGGTCGTATCACGGTCATAGACGGCGGTTGTATGCCTGAGTTGAAGGTTGAACTCTGGGTATGTCCGTCGGGAGCTGCGGCGCCCGTGCCGAGCACTGCCGGGGCCGTTTCGCCCTGTCCGGATTGCAAGAGACCAAGGGCTCGCCGCGCTCGCCGACGCGTGCGCCGAGGCGAAGAGTAGTGTTCCGAATGTTTACTAACGCTCGCCACTCTGTCTGAGAGTTGCGACCTTCTTCCGAATGCGGGCGGTGTTTCCGAACAGGGAAGCACCGCCCGCTTCGTTTTTCGAAAACAACTGCCAATTTTGCACCAGAAGCCATATGGGTCGAAGATCTTTTTGAGAGAGCTATCGAAAACCGCAGGCTAAATGGTTATAATGCGTTTGCCGAAACGTCACGTCGCGTGTTTCCGGCATCTAAAGCTTTCGGACGAGATGAGACTTATGAGACGAATACCTTCTGGACTGTTGCTACTTGGCCTGGTGTGCGCCCTGTTAACTCAAGCTCACTTTGTTTTGGGCGCGCGCGCTTCAGCCGCGGTCAGTGCGACTGAGGGTTCTGCTTATTCAGCAGACTGGCGCATTACAGGGCCGAGCGGCGGTGACGTGCGGGCCCTGGTAGTCGATCCCAGCGATCCCGACCGATTCTACTTCGGTACGCTGGATGGCCAAATCTATACATCGACAGACGGGGGGCGCAACTGGCGTCTGCTCGCCAATCTTAATCGTCCGCGGCTGTTCATCGATCACATCATCGTTGATCCGCGTAATTCGAAGGTCTTGTATATCGCGACGCACCGCCACAAAGACCCCGGTGGTTTTTTTAAATCAACGGATGGGGGACAGACGTGGCGCGAATCGCCGGAGTTGAGAAATGAAGCTGTGCATTCGCTGGCCCAAGCCGAGCAAAATCCTGACATCCTGATTGCCGGTACTTTCAATGGTATCTTTCGCTCCCTTGATTCCGGGGAAACATGGTCGCCACTGCCTGCGGGAAATTCTCCGGTTCACGTCGAATCGTTGGCGATCGATCCGCGCGACACGAACGTGATTTACGCCGGGACGTGGTATTTGCCTTACAAGACGACCGACGGCGGCAGAACCTGGAAGGTTATCAGGAATGGCATCATTGACGATTCGGACATCTTTGCCATCAATATCGATCCGCGCAATGCGAATCACATAATCGCCTCGGCTTGCAGCGGAATCTACGAGAGCCGTGACGCGGGCGATAGTTGGCGCAAAGTACAGGGTATTCCGTCACAGTCCCGGCGTACGCGCGCAATTCTGCAACATCCATCTATCCCTGGGTTGGTTTTCGCCGGCACCACGGAGGGCTTTTGGCGGTCGGCGAAGGGGGGCGATAACAATTCGTGGATGGTTACGACCTCACGCCAGCTCGAAATTAATTCGATTGCGGTTCATCCCCGGAATCCGAACACCGTCTACATCGGGACGAACAATTACGGTGTTATGGTCTCCGTCGATGGCGGGAAGAACTTTGTGCCGACGAATAATGGCTTTAGCGGACGGTTTGTAAATACCATTCTGCCGGATCGCGAAATGGCAAATCGCGTCTACGCAACAACCATAAATACGACGACGGGTGGAGGGTTCTTCTTCACGAGCAGCGATGGCGGCGCCTCTTGGCAACCTTCGATGCGCAACATGCCGCCTCGTCTGATCGGCTACTCGATACTTCAGGATGATCGAGACGGAAATACGATTTATCTCGGGACGAATCTTGGCGTTTATTGTTCGACAGATCGCGGCGGCTCGTGGGTTCCTGTGTCCGCGCCCAAACCTAAACCTGCACCTGTCAGAAAGCGCTCGGCCGCACGCTCTAAGGTGCGCCAGACGACTCAATCGCGCAGCACCACTCCTGCACGAACAACTACGCCTGCAGCGAGCGCGCCGCCAGAAAGAATCACAATGCCGCAAAGACCGGTGACGCCAAAGCCTCCCGATGACACCGTCCGTCGCGCACAAGAAGCGCTGGAGAGAGCGGGATACGAAATTGGCACACCGGATGGACAAGTGGGTCCACGAACAATTGCGGCCATCAAGAGATTCCAAGCGGACAGATACTTATCCGTGTCTGGTCAGCTTGATGACGTGACCCTGGCCGCGCTTGGCGTCAGCAACAGTCTGACGGGCGCCAGTACCGAAGCTCATGTTTTGGCTCTCGCTGATCCGGTCAATAGTTTGATCTCGTTTTCGGATCAAGGCGGCCATTCGGGAATCCTTGCCGCGACCAATAGTGGATTATACCGAACGCTTGATCCCGCGCAGGGATGGGATCGCGTCCCTTACGGTCGTGGTCTAGATCCCCGCACCACCTGTATTTCAACCAGCGCGCAGAATCCGGCGGTAATCCTGGTAGGCACGGCGACAACTGGCATCCTGATTTCGCGCGACGCAGGTGAGAATTGGCAACAAGTAAGCGGTATCCCGACAACATCACCTGTAAATGTTATTGTTCAGGATCCGCAGCACTCAGCTTTGATTTACGTAGGAACGAAGCAGGCGTTCTTTATGTCGCACGATGGTGGCGAGCATTGGTCGTGGCGCGGTGGCAGTCTGCCTTTCGGAGACTTTACAAGTATCTTGATCAATCCGCGCAATACCAATGAACTCTTCGTGGGCAATGCATTTCAAAACGGGGACATCGGTGGCGGCGTTTATCGTTCTGCCGATGCAGGCGCGACCTGGGTGCGTATTGATGCCCGCGAACATCGATTACCGAGCATGCAGATCTGGGCGCTGGCACTCGACATGCACGACCAGAATACGCTTTTTGTCGGCTCGCACTCGGCGGGCGTTTATGTTGTGTCTCGCGGCGCGGAAGCTTCGCTTAACTCTGTTCGTTAAAAGCTGGTCACAAAGTTTGCGCTGAAACTTTCTAGCCGCCTTGACACTACCTCGCGACGACGTGTAAATTCCGAACCATCCGGTAACGCGGCCGGTGATAGTCGGATCAAGCGGGAGACTACGGGCACGGAAATCGAAACCACAACCTTCTTTTCCAACTCCCTAAAGCTCGCATCCTCTCATTTCTTACTCCGACTTACACCAGATCAAAGGTCGCCCGGGGCGGCGCCAGGTTCCTGGGGCACTGCCTGACGGATCGGCACGTGAACTTCACGCGCTGTAGTTGATTCTAAGTAGGAGTTTGCATGTCCACTGAAGAGACGATACCTAACGTCGAGAAAACCGACACCGATAAACCCTCGCGCGACAATAGCTCCGCGACCAGCACAAGCCGAAACGTGGAAGCCACAAGCAGCGGCACTTCGGCAGCAACTGCCAGCCAGAGAGAAGAGGAAGAATTCCGTCCTGCCAGCGAAGACTTTGGCCAATTGCTCGATCAATTCGAGCAGGAACAGTCCTCGTTGCAGGAGGGCGAGGTCGTGCGCGGAACAGTGGTAGGAATCACTGAGCGAGGGGTCGTAATTGATTTCGGTTACAAGTCCGAAGGCATCGTCAATCAAAACGAATTCATGGAAAACGGGCAAGTCGCCGTAAAGCCGGGCGACGAGGTAGACGTGCTCGTCAAAAACATGGAAACCAGCGAAGGCTTCCCTCTGCTTTCGCGCGCCGATGCAGTCCGGCTGCGTGCCTGGGATGATTTGGAGAAAGCCTTCAACGATGGTACGTCGATCAAGGGTCGAGTTATCGAGCGTATAAAAGGCGGTCTGCGCGTGGACGTCGATGGGATCGCGGCCTTCCTGCCCGGTTCGCAAGTGGACGTTCGACCAGTGCGAAATCTCGATTCTTTGCGCGGGCGAGAGATTGAAACCAAAGTCATTAAGCTCAACCGCAAACGCTCGAACGTAGTGCTGTCACGAAAAGCTGTGCTCGAAGAGCGTAATGCAGACCGCAAGGGCAAGACGCTAGGACAGATTGAAGAAGACATCATTGTTGAAGGGCAGATCAAGAATCTTACCGACTATGGTGCCTTCGTTGATCTTGGCGGCGTTGACGGATTGCTGCACGTAACGGACATGTCCTGGGGCCGCGTGCAGAATCCCGCAGAGCTTTTCAAAGTCGGCGATACCGTTCAGGTAAAGGTCTTGAGATTCGATCGCGATCGCGAGAGAGTCTCTCTCGGTTACAAGCAACTCCTGCCGGATCCGTGGGAGACAATCGAAGAACGTTTTCCGCCCAACACACGTTTGACGGGTAAGATTGCCAGTGTCACCGACTATGGCGCGTTCGTGGAGTTAGAGCCGGGCGTGGAAGGTCTGGTGCATGTTTCTGAGATGAGCTGGTCCAAACGCGTGAAGCACCCAAGCAAACTCGTCAACCCCGGCGACACTGTTGAAGTGGAAGTACTCGGGGTCGATCCGAAAGCCAGGCGCATCAGTCTCGGCATGAAGCAAATACAGGACAATCCCTGGAAAACTCTTGGCGATCGGTATCAGGTCGGCGCTCGGGTCCATGGAAGGGTTCGTAATCTCACCGACTTCGGCGCTTTCATAGAGATCGAAGACGGTATCGATGGCTTGGTCCACGTCTCGGATATCTCCTGGGCGCGCCGAATTAAACATCCGGGCGAAATTTTGAAGAAGGGCCAGCAGGTCGATGCTGTGATCACTGGCATCGATCCGGAGAATCGTCGGATGTCGCTTTCAATCAAAGACCTGGAGCCGAATGCGTGGAACGACTTTGTGGCTTCGCACAAGCCAGGCGATGTGGTCAAGGGCAAGATCGCGCGCTTTGCCAGCTTCGGCGCCTTCGTTGAGTTGGGTGACAACCTGGAGGGCTTATGCCATATCTCGGAGCTCTCTGATGAAAGAGTCAACAAGCCGGAAGATACGGCGCAATTGGGTCAGGAAATGGAATTCAAAATTCTTCGCATCGATGCCGAGAACAAGAAGATCGGACTATCCGCCCGCGCCGCCGCCCACGACGAGCCGATTGTCGAGACCAAGGTTTATACATCAGAAGCCGGAGGCGGCATGGCCTCCCTCGGTGAATTAGCGGATTTTGGGAACACCAGCAAGGTTGGCGAGGAAGAAACCAAGGAATGAGCGCCAGGCAAGTTCGTTGCTTTCTGAATTCGCCCATCCGTGCCGCCGGGCAGTCTCAAGCAATCCGCTCCGAGTTACCGTAAGCTATTGGTCAGACAGTATTTTAGGCCTTGCTCTCACCTGCTGCCTTTGATAATCTAAGCCCCACGCATTCTTATCTGGCAGCAATGTTCTAACAAAGACAGTCTACCGATCCCAGGAGCAAAAGCGTTTCTGTTGAGCGAGGTGCCGCATGACTAAAGCTGATCTGGTCGATGACGTAGCAAACGCTGCCGAGCTAACCAAGAAAGACGCTGAGCGTCTGGTTGAAATCGTGTTCGAGAGCATCATCGAGAGCTTGAATCAGGGCGAGAAAATCGAGCTGCGAGGCTTTGGCAGTTTCCGCGTACGGAAGCGTGGCGCGCGTCGAGGCCGTAATCCGAAGACTGGCGAACCGGTTAGCATTCCTGCGAAACGCGTCCCATATTTCAAGGCGGGCAAGGAACTGAAGGAACTGATTAATCAGGGGACGCCGCCGCCTTCGGCGAGCTAACGCCTGAATCTTATAAGTAACAGGTTCGGAATTGTTTGTCCGTGGAAAGACTCTGGAGTCCCTGGAGGCACGCATACATCGCTTCTGCTGGGTCAGATACGTCTCACGCCGGCGCTTGTATTTTTTGCGCAGCTCAAGCTAATCCGGAGGACGACGAAAAGAATTTTATCCTTCATCGTGCCTCACACAATCTTGTAATACTTAATCTCTATCCCTACGTCAGCGGTCATTTGATGATTGCTCCGTATGCGCACCTGGGCGAATTTCACTCAGCCCCGAAAGAAACGACTGACGAAATGATGGATCTGGCCAAGCGGTGCCAAGCCACGTTGCGTGAGGTCTATCGACCGGAGGGCTTCAATCTGGGAATCAACCTTGGCCGCGCGGCCGGCGCAGGTATCGCCGACCATATACACATGCACATCATGCCCCGCTGGGTGGGCGACACGAATTTCATGACCACGGTTGCCGAAACACGAGTCCTTCCCGAAGACCTTCCGACCACCTACCGTAAACTGCTGGCTAAGTTTTGACCTTTTCCCGGCTCGGAGCGTCTGAATCCGCGACACTATGCGTTGCAGAGATAACTGCTTCGTCTTCTACTTCTCCAGCCGGATTGATGGGAACGTCGGAAGGTCTCGAGTAGGTTACTCCTCGCACCTCACGATCCGGATAGCGTTCGTCGACCGGTACACCGGCTGTCAGCGGTGGAACGTTAAAGCCTGGGTAGTCGATCCGTGGGTGATAAATTGCCGTTAGTGAAATAATGATGGCCTCGCGAACTTGAGTCAACTGCTTCAGCGTCAGATCAGCTTCATCGAGCTGACCATCACTTATAACGGCGTCAAAGATGCGCACGACGATAGCCCGAATACTTTCCGGATCTGGATCGGCAAGTGAGCGGGCTGCAGCTTCGCACGAATCCGCAAGCATCATGATAGCTACTTCTTTGAACTGTGGCTTTGGGCCGGGATATCGAAATTCCGCTTCGTTGATCACCTCATTATGATTCGCTTGCTTCTGTGCCTTACGCAAAAAGAAGTGTAGTGTACGGGTGCCGTGGTGCTGAGGAATAAAGTCGGCGACTCGCTTGGGCAAACCTATTTCCTTCGCCACTCTTAAGCCGTACGAAACGTGACTGGTGATGATCTTCGCGCTTTGCGTGGGACGCAGGCGGTCGTGGGGATTGTAGCCGGTTTGATTCTCGACAAAGTAATCAGGCGCGGCCACTTTGCCGATGTCGTGATATAGCGACCCGATGCGAGCCAACAGTGCGTTAGCGCCGATCGCGCGGCAGGCGTCTTCAGCAAGCTGGCCGACTGCGTGTGAATGCTGATTTGTTCCCGGTGCACGCAAAGCCAACTGACTGAGTACCAGCAAATCCGCATTCGAAAGCTCGAGTAATTTTACGTCTGTCAAAATGCCAAAAAGAGATTCATTAATCGGCACGCCGCCGGCAGCAAAAATTATTGTCAGTAAACCGCCGCCAACTCCACAGGCCGCGCCGAACAGAGCGCTCTTCACGGTCGGCGATGGTGCCTCGGCAACGACCAGGACCAGGGCCGTAACCGCATCGACGCCTGCCACTATCAAACCGGCGATCGTTATTGATTGCCGTTCGCGATAGCGTTTGATTCCGTAAACGGCAGCCGCAGACGAGATCAGCGCATACAATGTCATTTGCGGACCGTTTGGAGCGAGCAAGCCTGCGAAGACCGCCGCGATTATGCCGGTAATTAATCCAATCTGCCGGTCAATGAGCATTGTAACCAGCAGAGCTGCCGCGGCGAAGGGAATCCCAAAGTCCCAAATCGCCGCATCATTCAACGGAGAATGCGTGCTTTCTATCGCTACTCCGGTTGCGACCATGAACCCGAGCCGCATCACTGCCGACTCAACCAGAATCGCCGAACCTGCCAACGCAAACGCTCTGCTTTTTGAGATCGAAAGACTGACCTTGCTTGCGTAGTAATCAATGAATCTCCAGGCAATCGTATATCCCGCTGTGACGAGAATAAAAACACCGAGGGCGTTTCTGGTTAATGGGAACCGACTTAGGAGTAATGTCGTGCTGATATCGAGCAGGCCGAAGCCTATGAGAAATTGAACTGCCGGTGGAAACCACCTGAGGAGCGGGAGCAGCGCGCCCGACACGCTGTTGCGGACTGTTGTCAATCTGGAAGTAAATCGGGGACGAGGGCTCATTAATATGGATTAATCCAATCCTGTTGCCTTTTCTTTTGACCAACTTGAGATCGAACCGCGGAATGAATGTTATGCAGCAGTGGCGGAAGCGTTATTGGATCTGACGCCGAAATTGCCAGAGGTTCCGCGCCAAATTCCAGGCTGCTCTGTCGCATCATCGCGTCCAGCGCAATGCTATCAACCAGGTCGAGCTTGTTGAAAACCAATAACCGTGGAATCCGTTCGAACTCAAGTTCAGCAAGGATTCGATCCACCGAAGTTATTTGCTGATGCCAGCGCGGGTTTGCCGAATCGATTAAATGAATCAGCAGAGAGCTTTCTGCGATTTCCTCCAGCGTAGATCGGAATGCGGCCAGCAGGTCAGGCGGCAAATCGCGGATAAATCCTACGGTGTCGTTGATGATTACTTCCTGGTCGCGCGGAAGTCGCAAACGCCGCGTTGTCGGATCAAGGGTAGCGAACATTCGCTCCTCAGTCAGTACGTGACTGGATGTTAATGAGTTGAGCAGAGTTGACTTTCCGGCGTTCGTATACCCGACAATCGAAATAATCGGCACACGATGCCTCACTCGCTCCTTGCGACGCTGTTCTCGGCGCGTGCGTTGAGCCTCAAGCTCTTTCTCGAGCCGATGAATGCGATCGCGCACGCGGCGACGGTCCGTTTCGAGCTTCGTTTCCCCCGGTCCACGGCCGCCAATGCCGCCGGCAAGTCGCGAAAATGCCGAATCCTGGCCGACTACCAGTCGAGGCAGTATATATTTTAGTTGCGCGAGTTCAACCTGAATCTTGCCTTCGTGCGATTGCGCGCGCTGGGCAAAAATATCGAGAATCAGTTGCGAGCGGTCGATGATTTTTAGATCAGCGGCTTCCGAGATCGATCGAACCTGCGATGCCTGGAGTTCGCGGTCGAAGATGATTGCGTCCGCGCCGAGCTGCATGGCGCGAATCAACAATTCGTCGAGTTTGCCTTTGCCCACTACTGTGCGCGGATCGATTGCCGATCTGCGCTGAATAACCGTCTCCAGGACATTGACCCCGTCGGATTGCGCCAGTTCGCGCAATTCGGCGATCGAATCTTCCGCGTCGGCCAGCGAGCCACTGGTGACGTTTACCAAAATAGCTCGCTCCTTTGCACCGGCGCGACGAGAAGCGCGACGATTGCGCGCCATTTCATCTTCCAGCGCCTCAACCAGAGCGATGAAATCAACGCTCAATTGCGACGGTATCGCGGCCTCTAAGAACGCAAACTGTTTCGATTGACCATTTGTGCTCAAGTCGGCGGCGTTTGATGGCACTAAATGAGCTGCGCGTACCATGCCGGGTAAACCTGTACGCTCATCCACATCGATGGCTGCCATTAAGTCGAGTCGCAGTAGCGCCAAATCGGTGAGGTCATCGCGCGTCAAATCCTCGCCGCGTAAATGTGTATGCACGCATCGAAGTCCGCGAAAGCGTTCGCTGGCAACGCGAACGCGCTTGAAATCGGGCATTTCGATTTGCCGAGCATCGCCGACGATAACGTATTCGACGTAGCCTTTGCGATCGATAAGCGCACCTATCTGCCGGCGCGTTTCATGGGACAGCTCGCTGAGCTGCCGAGCAAATTCTGGTGTGACGATTTGGTGAGGCGCAATCCGACGTTGATAGAGCTTCTCAATTCGCCGCAATTGGTTTGGTTTGAGACCCTGTGTGTTACCGTGAAGACTTCGCATTCACCGTGACGGTTTAAATTGTGCGCAATTATAGCACGCCGCTTCAAAGTGCGCCGATCAGAAGCGCCGCTTTAAGATTTCTATCGGAAACAGCTGCATAGGATACCGCATGGAGTTAAGGGTAGTCTCCTAATAGGAGTTGGACACTACCGGGATAAGAGGCAGTTAGACAACGTGTCCAGCCATCGTTACCATGTAAGCCTTTGATCTGCGCTCAATGATGAGGAAATCGAAGCATATTCAGCGAATTGATCCGCCCGCCGGCATTCCGGGAGGCGAAGTCGCGATTGAGTTAGGCCGCGATGAGGCCAAGCTGTTGGATGTTTGGTTTGATAATCGGCGTGCTCACCTGGTCGCAGCCACACCTAAGCGGCTGTTGGCAATAATTCCCAGTCTCGATCACGATGGCGAAATCGAGGTTTCGATTGGTCAGGATGATAAGCAGGATCGGAGTGGTGAAGCGACGAACTTCATACTCGGCAGGAAACTGGCGGGCGGCGTGCATCCGGTAGCCAATCCTGCCTTCGATCCAGGTGACGATTCACTTTTCGTGACACGCTCAGGTTCGCGGGGCGAGCATGTGCCGGTCTCGATCTTTCGGGTGACTCGTGATGGCACGATTACTGAGTTCTCAGGCGATATCGCAAACCCAACTGGTATCGCCTTCGATAAAAACGGGCGAATGTTTGTAAGCAGCCGCCTCGATGGCACGGTCTATCGCGTCACTCCTTTGAAGGAAGTTGTTGTGTTCGCCAGTGACCTGGGCATTGCAACTGGCCTGGCCTTCGGTCGCGATGGCCAGATGTTTGTCGGCGACCGCAGCGGCACGATTCATCGCGTGAATGAGATTGGTGAAGCAAAACCATGGGCGCAACTCGAACCTTCAGTCTCCGCCTATCATTTGGCCTTTGGGCCGGACAACGCTCTTTACGTTACTGGCCCGACCGTCTCAAGCTTCGATTGCATCACCCGTTTCGATGAAGAAGCTAAACCTAGTGTCTTCTATCGCGGCCTTGGCCGTCCTCAGGGGCTGGCGTTCGATCGCGATGGCAATTTGTACGTGGCGGCTTCGTTGCGTAGTCGGCGCGGCATCGTCCGCCTTTCGCCCGATGGGACAAGGGCGCAGGCTGTGGTTGCCGGCATGAACGTTGTCGGGCTAGCGTTCAGCGCGACAGGAGAGATGATGGTCGCGACCAACGATGCCGTTTACAGTTTGCCTGTGGGAATTAAGGGCACACTGCTGGAATAGTATATCGTGTCGACGAGAGATAAATCGGTAGTCGCTCAAATTTCTTCTTTGCGCCGTTCGTCCGCTTTCGCGCCTTTGCGTGAAATGCTTTTCACTGGGCAATGTTCACGCAAAGGCGCAAAGCAACTACTAAAGTCGCGAAGAAAAACCGCAAATTCAGACAACACCATTAACTTGAATTCTTTGACTCCGGTTAGCGCGAATGTTACTTTGAACTCTCTTTCGGCTCTGCCGCGATGACCTCCGGACTAGTAGCTCAACTCGTCATATACATGGTAGTGCTTCTGTTCGCCATTTCGGCGCACGAAGCTGCCCATGCCTGGATGTCCTACAGGTTCGGCGATGACACGGCGCGCCTGCTGGGCCGAATCACTCTGAACCCGGTCGCTCATACTGATCCCATCGGGACGCTCTTAATTCCGATCGCGAGTTTCATCTTCGCGCACATCGGTGGACCAGCGGCGGCGATCCCTTTAATAGGTTGGGGAAAACCCACGCCGGTGAATCCACTGCGCTGGCGCAATAAGGATCTCGCCAATGTTATGGTGTCAATCGCCGGAATCCTGGCCAATCTGACGATTGCATTCGTTGCCTTGCTGGTTTTGCATTCCGCTTACTACCTCCGTCTGTTAGGCGAAGGTGGAGTCCTGGCTTCAATAGAAGAGCCTGCCGTGCTTTTTCTTTTTACCGCATTAAGCCTGAATATCTCTCTCGCAGTTTTCAACCTCTTGCCCTTCCCGCCACTCGACGGAAGCAAAGTATTGTGGACGATTCTGCCTGACAGTATGAAACCGGCGCTGGAGGCGCTCGAAAGGTTTGGATTCATCATCCTCTTATTATTAATGCAAACGGGTTTCTTCAGCTTAATATTCCGTCCGGTCTGGAGCGTAATAATATTTCTTCTTCCCTATGATGCGTTTCCGGCCTTACGTAAGGCGTTTGGATCATAATGATGCGAAAACGAATCTTCAGTGGAGCTCAACCGACCGGCAACGTGCATCTGGGAAATTATCTGGGCGCGCTGCGGAACTGGGTTGCGCTGCAAAACGAATACGAGAGCTTCTTCTGTATCGTCAATCTCCATGCGATTACCGTCGCACAGGATCCAAAGGTACTGGCCGCGAAGACGCGCGAACTTGCGCGCATCTATCTTGCAGTTGGGATCGATCCGGCACTTTCGACTGTCTTTGTGCAATCCGACGTAGCCGAACATGCAGAGCTGACCTGGCTGCTGAACTGCGTGACGCGGATGTCTGAGCTCGAACGTATGACGCAGTTCAAGGACAAAGCGCGCAAGCAACGGGAAAACGTCGGCGTTGGGTTGTTCGATTACCCGGTGCTGATGGCCGCGGACATCCTGCTTTATCAAACCGACCTCGTTCCGGTCGGCGAAGACCAGAAACAGCATCTGGAACTGGCGCGCGACATCGCTATTCGCTTCAACCGCGATTATGCCGAGACGTTTCGCGTGCCTGAAGCGTTCATTCCGAAAGTGGGCGCGCGCATTATGTCACTGGCTGATCCTTCGAAGAAGATGTCAAAATCCGACGAAGAAAGCGAAGCAGGCTGCATCATGCTGCTGGATGATGCAGATGCAGTGCGGCGCAAATTCAAGCGAGCGGTTACCGACTCAGGAACGGAAATTCGTTTTGACCTAACCAGACCTGCAATAAATAACTTGCTGACAATCTATCAATTGCTGACCAGGAACGATCCTGTCGAAATCGAAGATCACTTCAACGGCCACGGCTATGCGAAATTGAAAGAAGAGCTGGCCCAGGTCACGGTCGAATTTTTGAGGCCATTTCAAGAGCGCGTGCGCAGCATCGATGATGGTAAACTGGACGAGATTCTCGAGCAGGGGGCGGCGCGCGCGCAGTCAATCGCCGCCGTGACACTGGCGCAAGCGAAAGCGAATATGGGTTTGGTCGGCGCCAAGAGCGGCGTCGATCTGAAGAAAGCGAAGAGCAAGTAATGGAAGAAAGAGCCCAGAAAGACCTGACAAGTGCTAAGCCGTCGGAGCTGTCAAAAGAGACGCCGGCTTCGCTCAATGTCGTCGGAGCGCAACCTGAGATTGGTCCTGATCGGGACAGTGATCAGTTGAAGATCACTCTCGGCGAATTCGAAGGCCCGCTGGATCTTTTGCTTTACCTGATTCGTCAGGATCAGGTGAATATCTACGATATTCCAATTGCCCGTATCACAGATGAATATCTCCGCTACTTGAATCTCATGCAGGAACTCGATCTTGCATTAGCCGGCGATTTTTTAGTGATGGCGGCGCAGTTGATCGAGCTGAAATCGCGAATGCTTCTGCCGCGGGATCCCCTGGCCGAAGAGGAAGAAGAGATCGATCCGCGCGCCGAATTGGTTAACCGACTGCTGGAGCACGAGAAGTTCAAGGCAGCAGCACAAATGCTTTGGTCGCGCGCCACCGTCGAGCAGGCTGTTTTCACGCGGGCAGAGCTGGAAACCGATACGAACAACCCGGAAGTGGCGGTGGGACTGTTTGATTTGCTTACTGTCTTTCAAAAGATTCTCGCGCGCCACAAAGAAGAAGTGCTGATGGAAATCGAGCGAGAAGAAATCACTATGGCCGAAATGATCGATCGGCTGCGCAACATGGTTCGGTCAGCCGGCGAGTTGAACTTGATAGGATTTTTTGAGCGTGCGGGATCCAGACGGGAATTGGTGGTGGCCTTCCTCTCTGTCCTCGAGCTGGTTCGTTTAAGCGAGATCTCTTTGATACAGCGCGAGACTTTCGGTGAAATCATGGCTCGGGCGGTTAGCCCGGCATGAGGAACGACGATCTATGAGCGAGAAAGCAAAGGCCGCTGCGGCAAGAGAACGCCCCGACGTTGATAGTGACACTTTGTCTGCTGAATCGGACAACCAAATCGAAGGCCGGCGTGAAATCAGCGATGCGGAACTGAAATCGATCGCCGAAGCATTGATCTTTGTAGCGGAGGAACCGATCAGTGCAAAGCTGATTGCCGGCGTGCTCGATATTGACCAGGCCGCGATTGAAAAAGCGATAACGCAGTTGGCAACAGATTACGACGAACGCAATGGAGCTTTGCAGGTGCGCGAGATTGCGGGCGGCTGGCAAATCGCAACTCGTCCCGAACACCATGAACAAATCCGCGCGTATTTGAAGTCAAGACCAAGCGCCAAATTATCGCTCGCCTCGCTGGAGACTCTGGCAGTCATCGCCTACAAGCAACCAGTCACGGTGCCGGAGATCCTGGAGATTCGTGGCGTCCAATCACCCTCTGCCGTCAAGACCCTGCTCGACAAGCGATTGATTATCGCCAAGGGCCGCAAGGAAACTGTCGGCCGCCCGATGATGTACGGAACATCGAAAGAGTTCCTGATTCAGTTTGGATTGAAAGATCTGTCCGAACTCCCGAGCATCGAAGATTTCCAGGATCTCGCCGGCGGGGAAACTTAGATAAAGAAAGCAGAAGGCAGAAAGCAGAAAGCAGTAGGCAGTAGGCAGTAGGAAGAACAAAAGATTGGCCGAGCTGATTTCTAGTTGCTGACTATTGCTTTCTGCATTCTGCCTACTGCATTCTGCCTTCTGTCTTTATGCGGGAACGTCTGCAAAAATTAATCTCCGAAGCAGGCATCGCTTCACGGCGTCATGCAGAAGAACTAATCACTTCGGGTCAGGTCACCGTTAACGGAAAACTCGTAATGCAGCTTGGGGTCAAAGCCGATCCCAAAACGGATCACATCAAAGTGAAGGGGCGTCTCATCAATCCGCTCTTTCGGCACCACGAAAAGATCTATGTCCTTCTAAACAAACCCAAAGGATATTTGACCAGCATGGATGACCCGCAGGGCCGACCGTTGGTAACGCACCTGATTCCTTCCTCACTCGGCCGACTGCATCCTGTCGGCCGACTCGACTTCAATACAGAAGGACTTCTACTGCTAACAAACGATGGTGAATTAACAAATCGAATTACCTCGGCAAGAAATCGCATAGCGAAGGTCTATAAAGTCAGGGTAACAGGCGTGCCGTCCGACAGCGCTATTGAACGATTGCGTCGCGGAATACCTATCGGAAAAGGCGAACGCACGGCGTCCGCGGAAGTGCGCAGGTTACGGGCGACGGAAAATAATTCGTGGTTTGAAGTCACGCTTCATGAAGGTCGTAATCAGCAGATCCGGCGCATGTTCGATGCCATTGGTCATTCTGCGATCAAGTTGAAACGTACGCGCATTGGGCCCCTGGAAGACAAGCAGTTGAAGCCAGGCGCGTGGCGCAAATTAGAGGACGCTGAAGTTAGACGTCTGAAGAGCGCGGGCGGGAGATAGGGTCGTCGCCAGGGATGGCGGCGGACCGCATGCAAGGATGCGTGCGCTCCAGCTGGGCGCGGTCACGGTTTCAGACCTCGTTGAGTTACAATGCCGTGTTCTGATAATGCCGCGACAGGCATCCGTGCCTGTCGTTTGAGTGTATGGAACAGCAAACCTGAAATCCTAGATGGAATTCGAATTCACTGAAGAACAATTGCAGATGAAGATGAGCGTGCGCGAGTTCGCAGAAGCCGAGATCGCGCCGCATGTGCTGGAGTGGGATGAAGCTCAGCATTTCCCAATCGAACTGAAACCAAAGCTCGCCGAACTCGGACTGCTCGGGGTTCTTTTTCCTGAAGAATACGGAGGCGCGGGTCTCGGTTACGTCGAGTACGCTACGGCTATCGAGGAACTGTCACGTGTGGATGGGTCGGTGGGAATTTCAGTGGCGGCTCATAACTCCCTTTGCTCGAATCACATTTATCAATATGGAAATGAAGTACAAAAGCAGAAATTTCTAAAACCTCTGGCCACCGGCCAGCATCTCGGAGCCTGGGGTTTGACCGAACCAGGCGCTGGCTCTGATGCGTCAGGCACGCGCACCATGGCGGTGAAGCAAAATGGCGGTTGGATGGTCAACGGTTCGAAGAATTTCATCACGCACGCTATCCACGCCGACACCTGCGTCGCCTTCGCGTCCAGCGATCGTGAGAAACGCAGCAAGGGCATTACCGCCTTCATCTTTGAGAAGGGCATGAAAGGCTTCAGTCCCTCGAAAAAAGAGAACAAGTTGGGCCTGCGAGCATCAGAGACTGCCAGCGTGGTGTTTGAAGACTGCTTTGTTCCGGACGAAAATCGTCTGGGTGAAGAAGGCAAAGGTTTCGCAAACGCGATGGAGATTTTGGATGGCGGAAGGATTTCGATTGCCGCTCTGGCAGTGGGAATCGCGCAGGGCGCATATGAATCGGCCTTGCGGTACTCGGCAGAGCGGCAACAGTTTGGCAAGCCGATTCGCGAGTTTCAGGCGATTCAGTTCAAACTTGCGGACATGGCCACGCAGATTGACGCTGCGCGTCTGTTGATGTATCGCGCTGCCTGGATGAAGGACCAGGGCAAAAGGACCACAAAGGAATCGTCCATGGCGAAACTGTTCGCGTCGGAAGTCAGTGTTCGCGTCTGCGAAGAAGCGATTCAGATTCACGGCGGCTATGGCTATACCAAGGATTATCCGGCGGAGAAATACTGGCGCGATTCTAAACTGTGCACGATCGGCGAAGGAACGTCTGAGATTCAGCGGATCATTATTGCCAGGGAGATTCTGCAGCAAACGGCCGTGTAGATCGTCCAGGGCCGGGACTTGCGCCGGCAAATGCGTTGGGACAAGTCCCAACTCTAAACTATGTAACAGTCCTATTTGATGAATAGTGAAGAGCTTATTGATCGAGTGATCGCCGGAGATCCGAAAGCCGTCGCGCGTGTGATCTCAAAGATTGAAGATGGCACGCCGGATAGCCCGAGTCTGATGAAGGAAATCTTTCCGCGTACTGGACGTGCCTTAATAGTTGGTATCACGGGCGCGCCAGGAGCGGGGAAGTCTTCGCTGGTTGATAAGCTCGCCGCTTTTTATCGTGGACGTGGCGAGCGAGTCGGTATCATTGCCGTAGATCCCTCCAGCCCGTTTTCCGGAGGCGCCATCCTGGGTGATCGGATCAGGATGCAGACACTTTCGCTCGATAGCGGCGTCTTCATTCGCTCGATGGCTACCCGGGGAAATCTGGGCGGCTTGGCGCGGACAACAGTTGAAGTGGTCGCAATCCTGGATGCCGCCGGCTATGACAAGATCATCGTCGAGACTGTCGGCGTCGGGCAGGATGAGATTGAGATTGCCAAAACCGCTGATGTTTGTGTCGTCGTGCTGGTGCCGGGCATGGGCGACGACGTGCAGACGATGAAAGCCGGCATAATGGAAATCGGAGACGTCCTCGTTATAAATAAAGCTGATCGGGAAGGCGTGCTACGTGCTGAGAAAGAGTTGGCAGCCTTGTTGTCACTGGCGAGGCGTGACGATGATTGGGAGGCGCCCGTCGTAAAAACAGTTGCGATCGAGAATAAAGGAGTGGAACAACTCGCCGCGGCTATTGAACGCTTCGCGGAGTTTCAACGACAGGCGCCCGCTGCAAACAAGCGGCGTCAGGCCATCGCCCGCTGGCGAATCCTTGAGTTGCTGCGCGAGCGTCTGATAGCGCAGGCGTTGAATGGCCATTCGAGTGAGAAACTTGACTCTCTGGCGGCTGAAGTGGCGATCAAGAAACGTGATCCATACTCAGCGGTCGAAGAATTGATGAAAAGATAGTAGGGGCAGGGCTTGTCCCTGCCCGGGTCAGTTGGCAGGGCAGGGACAAGCCCTGCCCCTATACATCATGAAGATCGATCACATAGGCGTCGCAACTCGCGGCATCGAGGAAGCTGCTACTTTCTGGAAAGAAGCGCTTGGTCTGGACCCGATTGAAACTGAAGAGGTAGCAGAGCAGAAAGTGCGCCTCGCAATGCTTCCGATTGGCGAATCTCGCATCGAATTGCTGGAAGCGACTTCGCCGGATTCGCCGATTGCGAGGTTCCTCGAAAAACGCGGTCCGGGCATCCATCATATTGCGGTACGCGTCAACGATATTCATGAAGCTTTGGCTCAACTAAAAAATAGAGGCGCGCGTTTGATAGATGCAGAGCCACGTCACGGCGCGAGCGGTTGCCTTGTGGCTTTTGTTCATCCATCATCGACGGGCGGAGTATTGCTGGAGCTTATCCAGAGCCGCCCACAGTAGTGAGCAGGTATGGAAAAGAATGATTTAATTTGAAAGGAAGAGATTGGTTTTGAATTCAATAACTAAAGCATGGATTGTCGCCGCGATCGGCATCGTGTTTTCAGTATTCTTAATTATTTGGCAGGTTTACGCGAGCCATGCCGTAGCAATAAATCTTAGCGCTGAAGATATGGCTCAGATAGCTTCTGATCAAGCACCTCAGGCACGCGCACGTTTAGCTGGGGACGAGAATGCTCGCAAAGATTTTGCGAAAAATGTTCGCGAACTGCTTGCGGTGTCCGAAGAGGCCAGAGCACGAGGCATTGCTAATAAGCCGGAGATTAGACGACAGCTCGATTTGGTTCGGGCAATTGTAATTTCGCAGAACTATACCGAATCACAGGGTGGCACTCCCGGTGCATCGACAGTTTCAGATGCCGAGATCGACGCATTCTTCAAAGAGCCCGGACAGGAAGAACGCTTCCAACAGTTCTTGAAAGATGCGCAGGCCCACAATCCAGCGATGGCGGGACAGCAGATACCAGACGAACAGTTAAAAGAGATCAAACATCAATTGGGGCAGGTGCTGATTGGCGAACGTCGCGGAACAGCGGCCGGCATTGATCAGAAAAGAAGCGTCCAACTTCAGATCATGTTAGAGCAAGCGCGGCTTTTGGCTTCTACATACGCACAGGAAACGCTCATTCCGAGCACGAAAGCGACAGACGCGGAAATCGACGCCTACATAGCCAAGCATCCTGAACTCGACAGTAAGCAATCGCGTGCAAAGGCGGAAGAAGTGCTTAAGCGGGCGCGCGCCGGTGAAGATTTTACTGCGTTGGCGAAGGAGTTTTCGACTGATCCCGGCAGCAAGGATAAGGGTGGCGACCTGGGTTGGTTCGGCCATGGTCAAATGGTTCCAGAGTTCGAAAAGGCCGCGTTCGCTTTACAGCCTGGACAGATTAGCGACATCGTCGAGAGCCAGTTTGGCTTTCATATAATTAAAGTCGAAGAGCGCCGCACGGAAACGAAGGATGGGAAACCCGAGGAGGAAGTGCATGCACGGCATATCCTGATAGCTTCTGGCGCGACGAACCCATTCGGCCCGCCAAAGTCTCCGCGGGACCAGGCGCGGGAAGCAGTTGAGCAAGAGAAAGAAAAAAATCTCATCAACGAAATTGTGAAGCGGCAAAGCTCGCACATAACTATCGCCGAGAAATTTTCCGTGACCACGCCACCTCCGCAGCAGATGCCACAAGGTTTTCCACCTGCTGGTCCACCGGCGACCGCGCCACCATCGGCCTCACCGGCAAAAACAAGACCCGCAGCCGCGCCAAAGGGCGCAACAAGACATTGATCGATCGAGAGCGATGAAGTTTGGTGACTATCGCGTCAAAGTCGTTTCCGATTGCGAGTTTCGTCTTGATGGCGGCGCGATGTTCGGGGTTGTGCCGCGCAATCTCTGGTCCAGGGTATCGCCGCCTGATGAGCAAAATCGGATTCGCATGAACATGAATTGTCTCTTCATTGAGGCAGGCACCGAGCGCATTCTGATCGATACCGGGATTGGCGATAAATGGTCAGAGAAACATCGGGCGATATATGGAATCAATCGCCGGCGAACCTTGGACGAATCCCTTCATGCTCTCGCCGGAATCCGATCGGAAGAAATAACCATCGTCATTAACACGCATCTGCATTTTGACCACGCCGGCGGTAACACCAGGTTCGATGTCTCTGGAAGAGTTGTGCCGACGTTTCCGAATGCACGCTATCTGGTGTCGCGGGCGGAGTACGAACACGCGGAAGCGCCGTCAGAACGTGATCGCGCAAGCTATCTACCTGACAATTGGCGGCCATTGAAAGATTCTGGCCAGCTCGAGTTGAAGGAATCCGAGTATGAAGTTGTGCCGGGACTACGCATGGAAACGTATGCCGGCCATAATCGATCGATGCAATGCCCGCGGCTCGAGCGCGACGGTAAGACCTTTTTCGGTTTTGCCGACCTGGTGCCGACTCGCGCGCATGTGCCGTTTGCCTGGGTGATGGGATACGACCTTTATCCGGTCGAAACAGTTGAAGCGAAGAAAAGATTACTGCCACAAGCGGCGCGACAAGGCTGGACCTGTTTGTTCTATCACGATCCTGATCAGGCGTTGGGCAGAATTGTGCAGGAAGACGGTAAGCTGCGGGCGATTGGAATTTAATGTAGGGGCGCGGGGCTTGTCTCCGCCGCTTATATGATTTAAACAAGCGCGGGCAGGGAAAAGCCCTGCCCCTACAAACAAGACGAGATGACGGCAGCGAGAATCGGCATAATTGGCGGCAGCGGGCTCTATCAGATGCCCGAACTCACAGATGTCGACGAGATCCAACTGCAAACGCCGTTCGGCAATCCATCAGATGCTTTTATCGTAGGAACGCTCGAGGGCGAGCGAGTGGCGTTCTTGCCGCGCCATGGTCGCGGACATCGGTTCACTCCGACGGAAGTTCCGTTTCGAGCAAACATTTACGCGATGAAACTGCTGGGCGTCGAGCGGATCCTGTCTGCTTCAGCCGTGGGTTCTTTGCAGGAGAAATACGCGCCTTTGGACATGGTGATTCCCGATCAGTTTTTTGATCGCACGCGCGGCCGCGTTGGCGAATCAACGTTCTTTGGTGACGGCATCGTAGCGCACATAGCGTTCGCGCATCCTGTCTGTAGCGAACTAGGCGACGTGCTGGAAGAATCCTGTAGAACTACCGAGGTAAAGGTTCATCGTGGGGGCAGTTACATTTGCATGGAGGGGCCGGCGTTCTCGACTGTCGCTGAGTCGAACGTCTATCGCTCCTGGGGGATGGATGTAATTGGCATGACGAATTTACAGGAAGCCAAGCTTGCGCGCGAAGCTGAGATTTGTTACGCAACGTTGGCCTTAGTGACTGATTATGATTGCTGGCATCCTGGTCACGATGCGGTAACCGTAGACACGGTCATAGAGTATCTGAATAAGAATGTGCGGAATGCTCAGATGATCATGCGTGAGGCGGTGAAGCGGCTCAGCCGTCGTTCGCAAAGCTGTAAATGCAGCTCGGCATTGAAACATGCAATCTTCACGGCACCTGATTTGTGGCCGGAAGCAACCACTCGAAAGCTCGAAGCCATCATTGGAAAGTACAAGAGATAGGTTTCAAGTCTCAAGTTTCAGATTTCAAGTTGAGGTAAAGAGATGAAAACAAGTTGTTTGATACTAACGGTTTTTGCGGTTGCGCTTCTGTTGGCGGTGCCCTCGGCGCCGGCTCAGGGCGGCGCTAAGCAAGGTCCGCAGGTATTGCGCGATCCTGATTTGGAGAAGGATTCGCTTCACAATCTCGAAGTAGCGCGACAATATTTCAAATTGAGAAAAGCATACGTAGCGGCGTTGCAGCGCTGCGAAGAAGTTCTCGCAGGCTATCCAGAGTTCTCTAGAATTGATGAAGTGCTATTCATTGCGGGCGAAAGTAGCCTTAACCTTGCTGAAAAGAAGGGAAAGCAACAGCCGACTCAATACGTGATTCACGAAGGCGACAAGAAAACAACTCTAACGGCAGAGCAATTTCGTGAAAAGGCGCGCGGTTATCTTTCCCAGTTGCTTAATGAACATCCGCAGAGCACATTTCAAGGACAGGCGGCCGAAGACTTGAAAGCTTTGGGCGGCCCGATGCCTAAAAACAGTAAGCAGTAGGCAGTGTCAGTAGCCCGACCGTGAGGGAGGGCACATAGTAGGCAGTAGGCAGGATGCTTTGTCAGTACCACCCGCGTAAGCGGGTGGGTTATTAAGGGTAACGCTGCAGTAGCCCGACCGTCAGCGAGGGCGCAGTAGGCAGGATGCTTTGTCAGTACCACCTGCGTAAGCGGGTGGGTTATTAAGGGTAACGCTGCAGTAGCCCGACCGTGAGGGAGGAGCACAAAGCACAAAGTAGAAAGTTCTTACAATCCGAATTCCGCAGTCCGAAAATCAGAATATGTCTCTAGTCGTCGTAGGTTCAGTCGCATTTGACGCCGTCGAAACGCCTTTTGGGAAACGCGATCGCATGCTCGGAGGATCGGCCTCGCATTTTTCTATCTCGGCAAGCTTCTTCACCGAGGTGCGCGTCGTGGGAGTTGTGGGAGGCGACTTCGGCATGGAAGAGGAGCGGGTCTTCAGTCGCCACAACATCGATACGTCGGACCTCGAACGAATTCCAGATGGTAAGACATTTCGCTGGCGCGGTCGTTACGAATACGACCTCAACGTGGCGCACACGCTTGAGACGCAGTTGAATGTGTTCGCAGGCTTTCAACCCAGACTTTCGAACGGATCGAAGAGTGCACGGCTGGTTTTCCTTGGAAACATCCAGCCTGATTTACAGCGGGGCGTTCGCGAGCAGGTTCGAAACGCGGAACTCGTCGCGCTCGATACCATGAATCTCTGGATCGAAACTACTCGGGATGCTTTGCAGAAGGCCATTGAAGTTGTCGATCTTCTAATCGTTAACGACGCAGAAGCCAGGCAACTGACCGCTGAGCCCAATTTGATCAAGGCGGCGCGCAAAATTCTGTCGTGGGGGCCGTCCACGCTGATCGTCAAGCGTGGAGAGTACGGTGCAGCAATGTTCACAAAGGAAGAGTATTTCGCCATCCCGGCGTATCCGCTGGAAGCAGTTTTCGATCCAACAGGCGCAGGGGACACCTTTGCCGGCGGGCTGATGGGCTATTTGGCCAGCGAAGAGAAGCTCGACGAAGCTGCGTTACGCCGCGCGATGATTTTCGGTTCTGTTATGGCATCTTTCAATGTCGAAGAGTTCGGTACTGAGCGAATTCAACGACTGACCCATCAAGAGATCAATCAGCGCTTTCGCGATTTCAAGCGGTTCACTCATTTTGAAGAAATTCCATTTGAGCGGGCCGTCGAAAAAGTTTCGGGTTCCAAGGTTCAAGTTTTCAGCTAATTCTGATACTTTGCATACGGAATTTTAATTAGAACCTGAAACCTGAAACTAACCATGTTCTGTCCAATTTGCGAATCCGAGTATAAGCCGGGAATTACCCGTTGCCCTGATGACGGTGCAGAGCTGGTGGATCGTCTTACGCCGGGAACTGCCGCGCATGACAGCAGCGAAGCGCGCTTCGTTACTTTGCACACATTGTCTTCGCCTCCAGAAGCTGAAATGGTGAGCGATATCCTCCGGCAAAATGGCGTTCGTGCGGTCGTTCAATCCGGAGCCAACGATGCGTTCTCGCCAGTGTTTTCGGCGACATCACCCGGCGTCGCCGTACTGGTCGATGAGCGAGACCTGGATCGGGCGAAGGAGCTTTACGCGTCTTTCTTTGGCGATGATACCTCGCCGCTTACCGGCCCGGCCTCCGAAGAGGACTTCGAAGAACCCGAATGAGGCGCCTTCAGTCCCTGATCTCTTCTAAGAAAGTTTGTTTAGAATCGGGCTACTGCCCAACTAAGCGGGCGATAGGCCGCTGCTAAACTTCAGAAACATACCGTAACGATGAGCGATGAGTCCGCTGAACCAGTCGTAGTTCTAATGACCACAGCGAGCAGCGACGAAGCCAGCCGCATTGCGCGGATGTTAGTGGAGAAACATCTGGCGGCGTGCGTGCAAATTCTCCCGCAAATGGAATCAGTTTATCGTTGGAAGGGCGAGGTCCAAAGCGAAAAAGAAGTCTTGCTGTTGGTGAAGACGACCAAAACGCGATTTGATGAGTTGGAAGCGGAGGTCCGCGCTATCCATAGCTATGAAACGCCGGAGATTGTCGCCTTATCCGTGGTGGCGATCTCAAAGCCTTATTTGACGTGGCTCCGCGAAAGTATTAGTAGCCCGACTCCGGGCTCGCCAGCCGGGCAGCCCGGCTGGG
>WNGK01000010.1_pt1 | contig 120866 bp, 116 predicted proteins | sample 5400601 | NCBI WGS metagenome assembly WNGK01 (sample SAMN13153376, study PRJNA577476) | soil metagenome | isolation source: 60 cm soil or saprolite under Garry oak tree replicate 1 | place: USA:California | collected 2016-06-15 | reverse complement strand
CGGTCTCACTGAGGTAACGAAACTGCCGGTCCCGGTCAGCGTGCGATTTGCCCTCCTTGTCCTTGCGGTTGGCTTGCAGCGAGTAGTCGAGTTTCCGCAGCCTTCGCTGTATGGTGTCTTCGCTGATCCGATGACCTTGACTCGCCAAGTGTTGTTGGATTTGGTAGGTCGACTTGCTATTCCATTTCAGCGGAGACATCGGATCACCGACCGTGCTTTCAGCCATCACTTGTTCCAGCAACCGAGTGATATGCGGATCACCATCTTCGATTGGCTTCCGTCCCCCTCCTGGCTTTCGTACTCTTCCTCCTTCCACGGCGAGCTTTCGCTTGGCACCAAGCTCGCGGATTCCCTTCAGAATGGTGGGCTTCGAAAGGCCGCTCGCTTCCACCATTCGCGCGATGCCGCCTCGCCCGCGCCGTAGCGCCTCGCGCCCTACCAACCAGCGTCGCTGCGCTTCGTTAAGGGTGCTCAGGACTTTCCGGAACAAGGCGGTGTCCTGCTTAGTGCTGGACGCGTTCACACGTCCAGCATCGCACAAAACATTTCATATGGTAAATGTTATTTTGCGGCAAGCCCTAAGCAGCTTCGTTCCCAGCGCTTCTGGGACGCCATGAACGCCGTCGATGAGTCGGCCATCCGCAAAATCGAGATGCAACTCAGTCGGCAACTGGTCGAAGACTTCGGGATTGACGTACGCTGCTTGTGCTTCGATTGCACGAACTTCGACACCTTCATCGATAGCCGCACGACCTCGGAACTGGCACGGCGAGGCCATGCCAAATCCAAGAGGACGGATCTGCGCGTGGTGGGCTTGGCCCTGCTGGTGAGCACGGATTTCAACATCCCGCTCTTCTCCCGCGTCTATCCCGGCAACCAGCCCGACTCGGTCACCTTCGGAAGCGTCACCCAGGAACTCATCGAGCGCTACCGCGTGCTGGCCAAGAATCTCGAGCACGTCACTCTGGTTTTCGACAAGGGCAACAATTCTGAGGAGAATCTGGAGGCCTTGGGTCCCTCTCCCTACCACGTGGTCGGCTCGTTAGTTCCTACCCAACATCCGGATCTTCTGGAGGTTCCGCTCGACAAGTTCCAATCGTTCCAGGATGCCCGCCTGGAGGGAGTGACCGCCTTCCGCACTTCCAAGAAGGTTTTTGGGCGTCACTGGACCATCGTGGCCACCCACAGCCAGGAATTGCTCGAGGGACAACTCCGCGGCATCGCGCAAGTGCTCGGGAAGCGTCGCCGGGCTTTAGGCGAACTGCAGGGGAAACTCAAGCGGAGCCAAGAGCCCGGGGCCAAGGGGAAGGGTTACACCTTCGAGAGCCTGGAAGCCCACGCCCAGAATCTTTCCTCCGGCCAATACATCCAGAAGATCCTGCGGGTAGAAATCGGGCGGCGGCGAGGAAAGCTCCAGTTGCACTACCACACCGATGCGCAGGCCTTGGAGAAGCTCATCGCCACCTCCTTGGGAAGAAGAATTCTGTTCACCGACAACCACCAGTGGACGACCGAGGAGATCATTCTGGCGTACCGCAGTCAGCATCATGTGGAGGCTGCCTTCCGCACCATGAAGGATCCCCACTTCGTGGGTTGGGAGCCTCTCTATCATTGGACCGATCAAAAAATCCGTGTCCATGCTTTCTACTGCGTGCTGGCCCTGACTCTGGCTGGGCTGTTGCACCGCGAAGCCCACCGCGCCGGCCTGGAGCTCAGTCTCGGCGCCCTCTGTCGGGAACTCTCTTCGATCTGCGAAATCATCAATCTCTATCCCTCGACTTCGAAGAAGAAGGCGGGCCGTCTTCGCGCCTCCACCACGTACACTGAGCTGACACCCACCACCAGCCGTCTCGCCGAAATTTTCCGCTTGCACGACTGGGAGGCGCGTTAGTAACTACGCCGGCCGTTCCCTCCCGACAGGCCTCGGAGCCGCCCCAGGCTTGATGTTTTCTGCTTTTGCCGGGTGACGAGTGGCGATAACCCGGAAAGTAAGGCTAGAACGAGAAACTAATTTCCAAAAACCGTTTCCTCACCTCGGATCGAACTCTTCCCGACGAATCATCTCTTCACTGATCCGGCGCGCTTCGCGAAGCGTCGCCGCTGTTTGAGGATCGTCGCTCTTCTGTTCTTGAAGCAGCCGGTCGAGCTCCTCGTCGAAGAGCCGGCTGATCAATTCCGGCGTGTGTGCCACCGCGGTGCCGCTGTCATCAAGAATTTCGGCTTGGCGCGAATGCCGTATGCGCTGCGCGATCATCAGGCGGTAAATCCGGTCTGTCGCCAAGTCTTCCATGTAGCCATCGAGCAAACTTGCGCCTTTCCCGCGGAGAACGCCGTTGCGGTACCGAATCACCGTGCCAATGGCCCGGCGCGTTCCCGCCAGCGTCCGCTTGCCCACGCCCTCCGGCAGCGGCCGCAAATCCGGATGCGTGTTGGCGTTCACCGGCCGCGCCTGCAACTGGTTGGGGGCAGGGAACTGGCTCACGGCAATTTCGTTTTGGTCGGGATGGCCCGTCCACGCACCGTCCATCAGCGAATTCGACTCGTTCTTCTTGTCCCCGGCGAGCACTTTCAGAGCGCGCCTGTTCAGCTCTGGGTCTTCGCGACTCGGATAGAGGGCCGTCATTCCGCCAATTGCCAACATTCCGTGCTTGTGGCAAATCTCCGGAATCAAATTGCGCAGGTTTTGGAAAAACGCGACGTTGTGAGGAATCGTGTTGCGGTCCGGCAGCACCCACTCAGGATCCTCCAGGTTGAAGTGGATCAGGCTGGCCATGTAGTCCCAGCGCCCGAGGTTCAGTCCGACAATATGCTCCCGCAGATTCCAGGCGAACTCTTCCATCTGAAATGCGAGGGGATGTGACTCGACCAGCGCCATGCACTTGATAGCGTTCTTCGGCAGCCCTTTCAGCAGGGCCACCATCTGGAAGAGATCACGCCACCACAGCGCTTCGTCCGCCGATTCGGATTTGGGGATATAGATGCACAGCGGATGCTTCAGCGCGTTGAAATCCAGTTGATACGCGACCATGGCCACGTCAAAGACAGAGGCGGGCAACAGTTCACCGCGCAAAACTCCGGCCTGATGGAGGTGCAAGCCGCGCGGCCGCGTGAAAATGACCGTAGAGCCCGGATGGATCGCGACGGTGTTATTGCGCTTGCGGTCGAAGTAGGTCAGCTGTCCCGCTAGCGCTTCATGAATGTTTTTGATGCCCTGCGCGTTGTGTTCCCACGTGTTCGCCGTCGAGTCTTCCAGGTCCAGCATCACGCCCGGCGCGCCGGAATTGACCATTTTCACCACGAGTTCCGCGTCGTCTGCCGGACCTGTCATTTGATTGCGCTGGTCCGCGCACCACGCCGGCAGTTCGATCTTCCACGAACTCATCGTCGCAACCGATGGCGGCACGTAGGAAGGAAGCTTTCCCGCGTGTGCTTCCGCCAGGGTATTTTCGCGGCGCGCCACTAGCGCCCTCTGGCGCAGCGTTATCGCCGCGTGCAACGGGGCAAGGAAGGCAAGGAATCCTTCCGGCAGATCGCCTTCCGGGTCAAAGTCCCGAGGAGCCGCATTGACCGGTACGATGCGGTTGGAGAAGGGAAGTGGCAGCGGCCGGATGGTAGCGGTTGCCATGATGCTGGTCAGTCCTTTCTACTTTGGGTTCTACCGGGGCCCGTTGGCGGTCCAAAAAGGCCATTCGATATCCATTCCAACATGCTCCCTGGGAAGCCCTCCGCAGTCAAACAGGTAGAGGATCCGCGAAAACGTCCGCCAAAGGCTAGAGTTGAGAAGTTTGCACTTCCTAGCTTAGGTCCGAAAAGTTCCGCTGACCCGCATTTGTTCAATACGCTGAACATCTGCCTGAACCCATCCGAGTCGCAGAGAAGCGGCGTCGGCGCTTCCTCGATCCGGCGTGTTTCTTATCGGCTTGTGGTGTCGAGGCGAATTCCCCGGCGAAATGTTAAGTGTGTTTCTTTGAATTCGCCGCCACCACCAAATTATTCTTCACGGAAAACACGTTGGGAACCTGATTCGCGCGCAAGTTTGCGAGATTTCTGTCCATCTCGCCGTCAACCACGCCCTCCAGCGCGACGTTGCCGTTCTTCACGATGATGTGAATGGCTGGAATAGGTTGATTCGCGTATCGCTGCATGCCAGGTTCGCCGTAAATCGCACGAAACACCGCGCGACGCAATTGATCATCCATCGGCGATAGCGGTAGAACCTCAATATCATTCTTAACCGAAGCCACGCCTTCGATACGTTTCACCGCCGTCTCGGCGTCCGATTTCAGGACCGGCCGGGTCACTTGGCCAAGCAACGTGACTTTATCTCGGTCGATGCGAAAAGCGAGATTATCGAACACCGAGTACCAGGGCAGCATGACCAATTGGTGGCGGACTTGCTTAGCCAATCTCTCCCGGTATTTCTCGTCACTGCGCTGGCGCTTGTTTTCTTGCGGGGGCGCGGCTTCTGCACGAGGCGCGGCCGCAACCGGTGAAACGAACAATAGCGATACGAACAGGGACCTAACCTGCTTTTTCATGGTTACCCTCCTCGTCCACTCCGTTCTTGACTACCAGCAGTTAGATTCAAGATGCAGGGCTGAGGGCTGCATGAAAAAAGCTCTGTGCGAATGCTAACATGATATTTGGAAAGAGAAATTCGCTCCAGACACAGAAACTTTTCTGGAAGAGGCGTGTTGGGACGAAAAGCTTTTTGGAAGAGCAGGAACCAAGATAACACGCCAAGACAGGACCGGAGATTAGATCGGAATGCTGGTGATTGCACACCGCGGAGCTTCCGGGCACGCCCCGGAAAACACGATGGCGGCGTTCCGCAAGGCGGTGGCGCAGGGGGCGACGTTTATCGAAACCGATTTGCAGCTCTCGCGCGACGCGCATTTCGTGGCTATCCATGACGGCACGGTGAATCGCACCACCAACGGGCGCGGATCGGTGCACGACCTGACGCTTGTGGAATTGCGCGAACTCGACGCCGGCTCTTGGTTCGGGAGCGAGTTTTCCGGTGAGCGCATCCCCACGCTAGAAGAGATCCTGCAGTTTTCCAAGAAAAATGACGTGGTGTTTTACCTCGAGATGAAACCCAGCGGAGCCTGGGGCGGGGAGCATGCCGTAATCGCGGCATTGCGCGAATCGGGAGAAATTCCGCGCGCGGTGCTCATCTCCTTTGACGCATCCATGGTACTGAATGTGCACAGCATCGAGCCCACGGTGATGACTGGATTGCTGTATGACGGGCAACTCGAAAAACCCGTAGAGAAGGCCGTGGAAATTGGCGCGCGGCAACTGGCGGTGCGGGGAGACCTGGTTACGCCTGCCCTACTGGAGCAGGCGCGCAAGAAGGATTTGCAGGTTGTCTGCTGGACCATCAATCAGCCGGCGCACATGCGCCTGCTGATCGAAGCAGGCGTTCAGGGAATCATGAGCGACTATCCCGATCGGGTGGTGGCGGCACTGAAGAAAGAATCCGAAACAGTTTTGTAACCGCGCGAAACCGCAAAGCGCCGAGGGCATTGCTCTTGCCCTTGACGAAGACACAGTAGATTTCCTCGCTCGAGAATCAGGCGTCCGGAATGACAAAAATTAGCCGCCGACTTCGACCCTCATCGACCAGCGGGCATCAGAAACCCTCCACCAAAGCATGAAGGGCGGCGAGCTGCGCCACGGGAAGCTGCTCCGCACGGGCGTCGGGGCGAAGATTTAACGAGGCAAGCGCTCCGCGAGTTTCTTCGGGTTGCACCAGAGATCGCAGGTTGTTCACCAGCGTTTTGCGCTTCTGCGAAAAAGACAACTTCACAAAATTCAGAAAGCGAGTCTCGTCCTTGAGGGCGAGCTTGGCCCGTTCGCCGGGAAGGCGCAGCGTGATGAGCGCGGAGGTCACTTCCGGCGGAGGCTGGAACGCTTCGCAAGGAATCTCGAAGACGATTTCCGGGCGCGTGTAGAACTGCGTGACGACGGAAAGATAACCATAGTCGCGCGTGCCGGGCGCGGCGCCGAGGCGCGCGGCAACTTCCCTCTGGATTACGAGATGCATTTCGTCGATGAGCGCTGCGAAGGTGAAGAGGTGATGCAGAATCGGCGAAGTGATGTAGAAGGGAAGATTGCCGTAAATGCGGATGCGGCGGCCGGAAGCGAGCACAGCGAGATCGGTTTTGAGAATGTCGCCGGAGGCGACCGTCAGGTTAGGAAATTCTTTCGCCATGTGGCGAAGCGAGCAGGCGAGGCTGGGATCCAACTCGATGGCCGTTACCGGGCTGCCGCTCGCGAGCAGATGGCGGGTCATTTCGCCGTGTCCTGCGCCAATCTCGATCCAGCAGTGTTGGTCGTCAGCAGGCAACGGCACGGTGGAATGCCGGGAGACGCGAATAGCGCGGGCGATCTGCTCGCGCCAGTCAAGATCGGCGAGAAAATGCTGACCAAGGAGTTGGCGAGGCATGGGGAAAACAGTTTACCAGCAGGGTGCTTCAGGGACTTGGCCAGGATTCCGAGAGAAAATCGAACCAGCTCAATGTACTTCGTCCCTACACGGGATACGGGCCGGGGGGGACCGGGGCTGTTCTTCATTGATTCCTCCACCTCCAATTACCACTCCTTGCAAGCGCAGTTGCAGAAGCGTTCCTCTGGCAACTCACTTGTCAACACTTCCTACACCTGGTCGCACGGTTTGACCACCGATCCAGCGGATCGCAGCACAGGAGGCGCGGCGCTTCCTCAGGTCACCGGCGATTTCCGTGGCAACTACGGTTCCACGATTGCGGACCGCCGGCACGTTCTGACGGCGATCTATGACTTCCCCTTCTACCGTACGCAGCAGGGGCTGGTAGGCCATTTCGTGGGCGGCTGGGAAGTCTCCGGAGTCCAAACCTTCCAGACCAGGCTCCCCTGACCGCCGTGCTGGGCAACGGTATTTGTTTCGGGACCGGAGTTGCCTGCAACGACCTGACTGGCTCAGACTGCCTGCTCGGTGCCTCGCCTCTGGGCTGCCGTCCCGATCAGGTCGACAACCCCAACGCCAACCCTCCAAATACCTACGCGAGTTGGGTTCAATGCGTCCGCGTTCGCTGCGTCGCCTGCCACGCAAACAACGGAAACAAACGAGCGTCCTGGCGCCATCCGCGGCCCAGGCTTCTGGCGCACCGACCTTTCTCTATTCAAGAACATGAAGTTCACCGAGCGCTTTACCGGCCAATTGCGCTTCGACACTTTCAACACGTTCAACCATACCAATCCCATTTGCTGCTTCTCGACAAGCCTTATTTCCTCGTTCTATAACAAGGTGACCTCGACGCGCGATCCGCGGATCCTGCAGCTCGGGATGAAAGTCAATTTCTAGGCTTCGAAGACAGCTAAGGTGAAAACGGCCTCAAACCAGCGCGGCCGTTCTCGTTTTGGTAATCTCTTTGTGATGGTGTCGCAGTCTAAGGCGCGGACAGTCCCCCGGCCAAATTGGGCGAGCGCTTTGCTGGAGCTTGGCTTTTTAGCTGCGGCGGTGCGGACATCTGTGAAGGCAGAGATCGCAGGATAGAAGCCAGAGGTTAGAGAACCCGGGAGGAAGACAAGACATGAAAATGAGAATTGACTATCACGACAAATTTCGCGAGGAGCCGCTGCGGGCGATGCTCGCGCTGGAGAAATACGTGCACGAGTGCGGGCTGGAGCCGAAGCTGCTCGAGCTGGTAAAAATGCGGGCGTCTCAGATCAATGGCTGCGCATACTGTATCGACATGCATTCGAAGGACGCGCGGGCGCTGGGCGAGACCGAGCAACGCCTCTATGCGTTGAACGCATGGCGCGAGACGCCGTTCTACAGCGAGCGGGAGCGCGCAGGGCTGGAATGGACCGAGGCGGTAACGCTGGTGTCGCACACGCACGTCCCGGATGAGGTGTATGAGCAGGTGCGCAAGCACTTCGGCGAAAAAGAACTGCTGGATTTGACGTTAGCAGTGGTGGCGATCAATTCGTGGAACCGACTGGCGATTTCCTTGCGGGCGATTCCCGGAACATATCATCCGAAGAAGTCGTCTGCGGCGTCGTCGTGAAGAATCGTGGAAATTGGTCGACGGAATCTCGAAGAAGGGCTGGGGCATAAAACAGATTCCTCGCGTTCGCAGGCCGTTGCGTTTGCCAGAGCCAACACGCGCGAAGAGGCGTCGCCTGCTCCGTTCGGATTGACAATGGCAAGGTGGGCGGCGTCGAGGCGCCGTCGGCGGTAGCGGGACCGTGGGCCCGCCCATAGCGTAGAATGGATGGGCATCCAGCAAACGGACTGTCCATGAGAATTTTGTTTGTGGCATCGGAAGGGCTGCCGTTTTCGAAGACGGGCGGCCTAGCGGACGTGGTGGAGGCACTGCCGAAGGCGCTGGTGGCCGAGGGCCATGAAGTGGCCGTGGTCCTGCCGCGCTACCGCGGGACCGAAGCGGCGGCGGTGGTGATCCCGAGCCTGACGATTCCCATGGGCGGCGCGCGGCTGCGCTTTCCCGCGATTGCGGACGGCCCGGCACTCGGCGGAGTACGGTACTTCTTCGTGGATGATCCCGCCTATTTTGACCGCGAAGGGCTGTACGGAAGCGGCGGAAAAGATTTTCCGGACAACGCGGAGCGTTATGCAGAGTTTTGCCGTGCGGCGATCGAGGTAGCGAAACAGATTTGGCCCGCGGACGTGTTTCACTGCCACGACTGGCAGACGGCGCTGGTGCCGGTGCTGCTGCGGACGTCGTACAGTGAAGATCCACTGCTAAAGAACATCCCGGTGGTCTTTACGATTCACAATATGGGCTATCACGGACAGTTTCGGAGGGATGTGTTGGAGCGTGTGGGGCTGCCGCCTAGGCTGTTTAATCCCGAGGGAATCGAGTTTTACGACAGCGTGAACTTCTTGAAAGGTGGACTGGTTTACTCGGATTATTTGACCACGGTGAGCCGGAAGTACGCGCAGGAGATTCAGACAAAGGAATTTGGTCATGGACTGGACGGTGTGGTGCGAAAGCGAGCCGACCGGCTCGTTGGAATCTTAAATGGCGTAGATTACACGGCGTGGGATCCCGCGAAAGACGAGCTGATTGCGGCGAATTATTCAGCCGAGGATTTGAGCGGCAAGCAAGTTTGCAAGCAGGATTTGCTCGAGGTATTCGCGCTGCCGCTCGAGCACCTCAAGCGGCCAGTCATCGGAATTGTGTCGCGCTTCGTGGACCAAAAGGGGTTTGATCTGATCGCGGAGCAGGCGCACGAATTGATGAAGGAAGATTTGATGCTGGTGGTGTTGGGAACGGGCGACCGCAAATATGAAAAGCTGTTCAGTGCGCTGGCGGCAGCGTATCCGGGGCGCGTGGGCTTGAAGATTGCGTACGACAACGTCCTGGCGCACAAAGTGGAAGCAGGCGCGGACATGTTCATGATGCCGTCACGCTATGAACCGTCGGGCCTGAATCAGATGTACAGCTTGAAATATGGTACGGTGCCGATCGTGCGAGCGACGGGAGGGCTGGACGACAGCATCGAGCCGTTTGACGCGGAGCACGGCACGGGGACGGGGTTTAAGTTTTACGAATATTCCGGTGAGGCGCTCTTGTACGCGGTGCAGCAGGCGTTGCATCATTACATGGACGAGCGGGACTGGAAGCGCATCCAACTGAACGGAATGGCGAAGGATTTTTCCTGGAAAAGGCCGGCCGGGGAATACGCCACCCTGTACGAGGTGGCGCGCGCGGCACACGGATTCGCGCCAACGCGCGAGGTTGCGAAGGCGGAAAAGGTCGAGACGGCAGAGAAAGAAGCGGGGGCCAAAGGCCGACCACGGCGGAGAGCAGGCAAAGCGGCCAGGGCGGTGGGACAGCCCACGCCGGGGGACGGGCAAGCTTTTCAACCGGCCGAACCGCTCGGTCCAGAAAAAGAATCAAGGCCAGCCACTCAGGAGTCGACACAGTCTACGGAAAGCTCGATGCAAGATCCTCAGGAATCGGGGCCAGACCCTGGGAACCCTGGGGAGGTAGGGAGAAACCAAAAGCCTGCGGCAACATCTAACTAAACTGACAAAGGAGAGACAGGCGGCATGCCAAAGGCAAGCCGCCGAGGATAAAAGTTATGGCAGACAATTCCATTCCAGCGGCGACAGACGGAAATTTCGAGACGGAAGTCTTGGCCGCGAGCAACTCCAAACCCGTGATGGTGGATTTCTGGGCCGAGTGGTGCCGGCCGTGTCACATGCTGGCGCCCACCGTCGCGGAAATCGCGCATGACTACGAAGGCAAACTGAAGGTAATGAAGCTAAACGTGGATGAAGCGATGAATTCCGCGGGACGCTACAACATTCGCGGAATCCCCACGTTGCTGGTGTTCAAGAACGGGCAAGTGGTGGAGCAGATCGTGGGAGCCGTTCCAAAGGAACAGATTACCAAGGCGCTCGACCGCCACGTCGCGTAACTCAAAAGAGAATCAGGTGGCGTCGTCCTGTGAGATGACGCCACTTTTTTTGTTTTTCATGGCTCTCGCATTTTGCGTATCCTTGCGGGCAAGGGCGACGCGAGCACCTTGCCAAATGCAAAGAAAATCGAGTCCGCGGAGGAACCCCTGGAACGCGGGCAAGCGCGACAGGCGAATGCACGGCCGCTGATTGCAGCGCCCACAGGGCTACGCCTGCGGCTGTTGTTTTGGTGCCTGGCCATCGCGCTGGGAGCGCTCGAGGTGTGGGCACGCCGCAATGAAGTGAATCCCGACAGCATTTCGTACATCGAAATGGCGGAGGCAGCGGCGCAAGGGGGTTGGCACGCGCTGGTGAACGCATATTGGAGCCCGCTTTATCCCCTCCTGCTCAGTGTGGGCATGCGGCTTTTTCACCCGGCGATCTATTGGGAATTTACGTTCGTCCATATGGTGAACTTTCTGCTGTACCTGGGCGACCTGTTTTGCTTCGAGATTTTCTTGAAGGAGTTACTTGCGGCGCGGCGAACAGAAGGCGGTTTGGAGAAAGGGCGGCCGGTGCCGGAAAGGATTGTGTGGATTTGGGGGTACCTGCTGTTGTTGTGGAGCAGTCAGTTCTGGCTGGGCCTGGCGATGGTGAATCCGGACATTATCGTGGCCGGGCTGATCTATGTGGCAACGGCGCTGTTGCTACGGATTTATCAGGGAAAAGGAACCTGGCTTCTCTTCTCGGCTTTAGGGCTGGTGTTGGGCCTCGCGTATCTGGCGAAAGCCGCCATGTTTCCCCTTTCGTTTTTATTTCTTGCCAGCGCATTCCTGCTTTTTGCAAGCAAGCGAGGATCTTATTTAGGCGGGCAGCCCCGGTCTGCTTTTGCATTGGCGGTTTTCCTGTCGCTTGCTTCGCCGCTGGTCATCGCGCTCTCGAAAGACAAACACCGCGCAACGTTCGGTGATGCTGGCAGGCTCAATTACGCGCGGTACGTGGGCGGAGCGCCCATCCTTCATTGGCAAGGCGAGCCGCCGGGAACGGGGAGTCCGGCGCACCCGACGCGAAAAGTTCTCGCCAATCCTCCCATCTATGAGTTCGCGCAGCCGATTGCCGGGAGCTATCCGCCCTGGTACGACCCATCCTATTGGTATGAGGGAATCCGTCCGCATTTTTCGTGGAACAGACAGCTCTGGGTTTTGTTCCGGAGCGCGAATTTATATTTGAAGCTGTTTTCCAGGAGCGGCGCTCTGTATGTCGTGTTGCTTGCGCTGATCGTGCAGGTAGGGAAAGCGGGGGGATGGGATTGGGGAGGAGGTCGAATGAGCCTGGTGTGGCTCCCTACGCTCGCGGCGCTGACAATGTATGCGCTGGTGCTGGTTGAACAACGATATGTGAGCCCGTTTGCTGTAATGCTGCTCGTGTGGGTTTTAACGAGCGCGCGATTTTCCGCGAGCAAGGCAGAAACGGTGCGAAAACGCACGGCTCCCGCGGTGATTCTTGCCTTGGCCCTGGCAATGGCCTGGCCGGTGGCACGCGATTTGAGGGATACTCTCGCGAACCGGCCCGATGAGCCGTGGCAAGTTGCCGTCGGCCTGCACAAGATGAAAATTTCGCCCGGTGCGCGCGTGGGAGCGATCGGGACGGGGCCGAGCGCGTACTGGGCACACTTGGCTCGAGTGCAAATTATCGCGGAAGTTTCGGAGCTGGATCAGTTAAGCTTTTTGGTCGCCGGTCCCGCCAGAAAGGAAGAAGCTCTCCGCAAATTCTCGGAACTTGGGGCGAAAGCCGTGGTAATGAAGAGTTCGTCCGCCCCGCAGGCGATCGATGGATGGCAGGAAGTAGGCGGGACCCATTACTATGTCTGGCGTCCTGCCGGCCATTAGGATGAGGCGGCGCTACCTTTCTTACCCTCTGCGAGAGAACGAGCAAATGAAGAAATCCAGCGAGACCGATTTGGTGCGTTGTCATTGGGCGCAAAACGAGCTGAGCATCGCTTATCATGACGCGGATTGGGGTGTGCCGGTCCACGACGAAAGGAAATGGTTTGAGTTTTTGATTCTGGAGGGTGCGCAGGCGGGATTGAGCTGGGACACGATTTTACGGAAACGCGCGCGGTACCGGGAGGTGTTTGACGGATTCGATCCCGAGAAGGTGGGGCGGTATGACAGAAAGAAAGTGCGGGAGCTATTGCGGGATGCAGGCATTATCCGCAACAAGCTGAAAATCGATGCGGCCATCGGGAATGCACGGGCCTTTCTGAAAGTGCAGGAAGAATTTGGATCGTTTGACCGCTACGTCTGGCGATTTGTGGACGGTCGGCCAAGGCAGAACGCCTGGAAGACGCACAAGCAAGTGCCGCCAAAGACGCCGCAATCCGATGCGTTAAGCAATGACTTGCAGAAGCGCGGATTCCGGTTTGTGGGTTCGACGATTTGCTACGCGCTGATGCAGGCCACCGGCATGGTTAACGATCATCTGGTCAGCTGCTTCCGCTACAAGGACCTTTCCGGGCAGAGGCCCGGCTCCTAGAATCCGCTCCAACTCTGCCGTGAATTAAATGGGGTAATATCTCGCATCATGCAAACGGACATGCCTGATCCGTCGTACCGCCGGCTGAAGTCAAGGGCCGCTTGCGCAGACGCGCCGGCCAGCGTACGATTCTAAATTGTTGTTTCTGCCGTTTCCCACCAGTCGTATTCCTCTCAGGGCATTGCGGAGAGGGAAGGGTGCGGCCTGGTGAGCGCTGTTGTGCCCGGCGAACCGGGAAAGCGTGAGAACAAGGAAAAAGAATGAAATCCGTTGTGGTGGTAGGCGCGCAATGGGGTGATGAGGGCAAGGGCAAGGTCGTAGACTATCTGTCCGGCTCGTTCGACTACATTGCACGCGTTGCCGGAGGCCACAACGCGGGGCACACCGTCATCATCGGAAAAGACCGCTTCGTGCTGCAGCTCATCCCCTGCGGAATTTTGCGGCCGCAGCGGCACGCGGTCATCGGCACAGGCGTGGTGGTGGATCCTGCCGCGCTGGTGGCCGAGATGGAAACCCTTGCAAACGCCGGCGTGGACGTGAACGGGCGGTTGCACATCAGCAATCGTGCGCACTTGATCTTTCCTTACCACCGAGAACTGGATAAAGCGGCTGAAATAGCGCGTGGCGCCAACAAAATCGGCACAACCTCGCGCGGCATCGGCCCGGCCTACGAAGACAAGATGGCTCGTCGCGGGCTGCGCGTTTGCGACTTGCTGGAGCCCGAACTGTTTCGCAAGAAGGCCGCGCAGGTGGTGGCGGAAAAGAACCGGCTAGCAAAGGGCGCCTACGGAGCAGACATTGACTTTTCGCATGAAGTGGAAGAAACGCTGAAGCTAGGAGAAAAAATTCGCGGCTACATCTGCGATACGGCGGAACTGGTCAACGGCGCACTCGACGAAGGGAAGTCCGTGCTGTTCGAAGGCGCGCAAGGGACTATGCTCGACATCGACCACGGGACCTATCCTTTTGTGACGTCGTCGAGCGCGACCTCCGGCGGCGCAGCGACGGGCGTGGGCGTGCCGCCGACAAAAATCAGGCATGTGCTGGGAGTTTCCAAGGCCTACACCACGCGGGTGGGCGGAGGACCGTTTCCGACGGAAATGCCCGACCTGGATGCCAAGGAAGTGCGCGACCGCGGGAATGAATTTGGTGCGGTAACCGGCCGGCCAAGGCGCTGCGGCTGGCTGGATTTGCAGGTGCTGCGGTACGCGAAGATGATCAATGGGATTGATTCGCTCGTGATCACAAAGCTCGACGTTTTTGACACGCAGCGTGAGATTCAGGTTTGCGTGGGCTACAAATACAAAGGGAAGGCACTAAAAGAGATGCCTGCGCTCGCGGAACAGTACGAGCACGTTACTCCCGAATACAAGACGCTTCCGGGGTGGTGCGTTCCGACTTATGGTGCCAAGGACGGGGAAAGGCTGCCGAAAGCGGCGCTGGAGTATTTGGGTTTCATTTCCGATTTTCTGCAGGTGGAAATTGGCATGATTTCCACGGGCCCCGATCGCGACGCTACGATTGTGGCGGCAGGGACATTGCTGTCGAAATGGCTGTGAGAGAAGACTCGTAATTTGTGACTCGTGACGGATGGCACCTTTCTATCGGGTGCCTTGTGTAAACCTGGAATGCTCACCTTTGAAGAAGCACGCCGAAGAGTAATCGAACAGGTTGCAAAGATGCGAGGCCCGCGCACGAGCGCAAGTGTGAGTGTGTGGGATGCACTTGCACTGGTGCTGGCCGAAGAAGTCAAGACGGATCGCGAGTACCCGCCGTTTGACCGCTCCACGCGCGACGGTTATGCCGTGCGTTCGAAAGAGGTCCAGGCTGGGGCGCGGCTCGAGTGCGCCGGAGAAATCAAAGCCGGGGACACGGTTAGGGAGGCGCTGGCGGCCGGCACCTGCGTGCAGATCATGACGGGCGCCGCGGTGCCCCCGGGCGCGGACGCCGTGGTGATGATCGAGTACACCAAGCGGGCGGGCGATCTCGTTCACTTCGAACGAGCGGCGCAGGCCGGGCAAAACATTGTGCCGCGTGGAAGCGAGGCGCGAGCGGGGCAAACCATCTTGAAGCCGGGAATGCGTCTGGGGTTTGCGGAGTTGGCGCTGGCGGCGCAAGTTGGAGCGACGCAATTGCAGTGCGCGAAACGACCTCGCGTGGCGATTTTGTCGACCGGCGACGAGGTCGTGCTCATCGATGAGCAACCGGGAGCATTTCAGATTCGCAACAGCAATAGCGTCTCGCTCGCAGCGCAGGTTCGAATTGCGGGAGGCGAGCCGGTGGTTTTGGGGAATGCCGCGGACCGCATCGAGGACCTCGGAGAAAAAATCGAGCGCGGCTTAAGCGAAGACGCGCTGGTACTGACCGGCGGCGTTTCGATGGGGAAGTACGATCTCGTGGAAGGCGTGCTGAAGGCGCTAGGCGCGGAGTTTTTCTTCGATGCCGTAGCCATTCGGCCGGGGAAGCCCGCGGTATTTGCGATTTGCCGGGACAAGCCGGTGTTCGGTCTGCCGGGGAATCCCGTGTCGACGATGGTCACGTTTCAATTGTTTGTGGTTCCCGCGATCGATTTGTTGAGCGGCGCGGAAGCCCGTCCGTTGGCGCTGCTGGAAGCGCGGCTGACCGATGCCTTGAACGAGAGGCCGGGCCTTGACCACTTTTTGCCGGCACGCATCGAGTGGCGTGGCGCGACAGCGGAAGTAAAGGCCCTGAAATGGCAAGGGTCGGGTGACATTGCGGCGCTGGCAGGAGCGAATTGCTTCCTCCTGGTACCCGCCGATGGCCAAGAGATTGCCGCGGGGGAGCGTGTTGCGGTGTTGCTAAGAAAGGACGTCGTGTAGACGAGGAGATGGCCAAGCTCTCCCACTACGGCGCAAAGGGCGCGGTGCGGATGGTCGATGTGTCGGCTAAAGCGGTGACCACGCGAACCGCATCAGCCCAGGGTTTCGTAAAGATGAAACCGCGCGTGGTCGACGCGGTTCGCCGGCTGAAAAATCCCAAGGGCGACCCCTTGGAGGTGGCGCGGATCGCAGGAATCGCGGCGGCCAAGCGGACGGCGGAGTGGATACCTCTTTGTCATCCTCTGCCCCTCACGCACATTGATGTGACCGCACGGCTGTGCAAGAATGGCGTGGAAGTGCGATCCGCAGTGACGACGGCGGCGCAGACGGGTGTGGAAATGGAAGCACTGGTTGCCGTGGCTGCCGCAGCCCTCACGGTTTACGACATGTGCAAAGCCCTCGATAAAGGGATGGAAATCAAGGATATCGTGCTCGTCGAGAAAACGGGTGGAAACAGCGGGGACTACCGCCGGGCGGGGGCTCGGCAGGGGCGCGGGCGATGACCACTTCGATCGCCAAATCGGTCAGATTGCTGCTGGCGGAGGACAATCCGCTGGTGCGCGATTTGATTGTCAAAGGACTTGATCCTTTTTGTCTAGTGGAGGTGTGCAAGGATGGCGCGGACGCCTTGCTCAAGGTGGTTGACTCTCCGCCGGATGTGATTCTTTGCGATTACAAAATGCCGGTGCTGGACGGGAGACAACTTTTTGAGAAGCTGCGCGCGCGCGATACAACGCGGCACATTCCCTTTTTGTTTATGGCCAGCCGCCCGGACATTGAGGAACGTTTGAGGCCGTTAGTGGACGGCGTCGAGGATTTCATCACCAAACCGTTCCTGGTCAAGGATCTCGTGAGAATTGCGAAGAAAGTGATTGATCGCTTGCACCTGGAAAAGCTGCAAAAGAGCGCTTCGCGCCCGGGTGTCATCCAGGGACGGCTGGAAGAGATGAGCATGATCGACCTAATGCAATCGTTGGAAATGGGGCAAAAATCCTGCCGCTTGACTGTGCGCAACAACGGTGTCCAAGGTGAGCTTTACTTTGCCGGCGGCCAGTGCCGCGATGCGAAAGTCGGCAAAGTGGAAGGCGATGACGCGGTTTATAAGATTGTGTTATGGACCGCGGGAGAGTTTGAGATCGACTTCAACGCGGCCAACGCCTCGAAGCGCACGACCACGACCAAGAACACTACGGGACTGCTGATGGAAGCGATGCGGCTGATGGACGAAGCCAATCGCGACCAGGACCCCGTTGCCACGCCCTGACGCCAGACTAGAAGCCCTCCTCATGCGCGTAGGGGTTCTCACCATTAGCGATAGCGTGGCCAAAGGCGAGCGCGAAGACCGTTCCGGTCCGGCCGTTGTGGCCGCCTGCCGCGGGCTAGGTTGGGAAGTCACCGTGGCATCGCAGATTTCAGACGACCCCGCCGGGATTCGCGAACAATTGCGGTCGCTGGCAGACTCAGGGCGCGTGGATGTTTTGCTCACCACCGGAGGAACGGGCATCGGGCCGCGGGACAATACCCCCGAGGCGACGCAGGCGGTTGCTGACCGGATTGTGCCGGGAATCTCCGAACAGATGCGCCGCAAGGGGCTGGAGCATACCCCAACGGCCGTGCTTTCGCGCGGCACGGCAGCGGTGAGGAACAAGACGCTCATCGTCAACCTGCCGGGAAGCCCCAAAGGGGCCGCGGAGTCGCTTGATGCCGTAGCGCACCTATTGCCCCACGCCGTAAAGGTTCTTCACGGCGCCCGACACGATTAAGGTCCACAAATTCTTGCGAATACGCGAATCTTCGGTTGACCGATTATCGAATCAAGTCAAGAATGTTGAATCATGACCCAAAAACTTTCCGATAAGAAACTGGCGGTTTTGGGAGCCGGGAAATTGGGCGGCATCTTGCTGCGGGCGTACCTGAAGCAGGAGCTCTTCGCGCCGAAGCGCGTGACTGCGACGGTGTCACACGCGGAAAAGGCTGCCGCGCTATCCAAAGAGCTTGGCGTGCAGGTGATGACCGAGAACCGCAAAGCGGTGCCGGGCGCGGACATTGTGTTGCTGTGCGTCAAGCCGAAAGTAGTCGCCGAGGTATTGAACGAAATTGCGCCGGAGTTGAATGAGAAAACATTGGTGATTTCCGTAGCGGCTTCTGTGCCCACCACTTACATCGAGGAACATCTCGGTAAGAAGGTTCCCGCGGTGCGCGTGATGCCGAATACGCCTTCGGCCGTCGGTTGTGGCATGACGGGGATTTGCCGCGGCGCCCATGCCGGAGCGGAGCACCTGGAGACAGCGCGAGCCATGTTTAACGCCGTGGGGCGCACCGTAGTGGTGGACGAAAAGAATATGGACGCGGTCACGGGGCTTTCCGCAAGCGGCCCTGCGTTCGCTTACATCATCCTTGAATCGCTTGCGGAAGCCGGCGTCAAGGTGGGCTTGCCGCGGGATGTGGCGACCTTGCTGGCAGCGCAGACCATGAAAGGGGCGGCGAGCGTGGTGTTGGAAACCGGGGATCACCCGGCGCTCCTGAAGGACGCAGTCACGACCCCTGCAGGCTGCACCATCGATGGAATACTCGAACTGGAAGAGGGCAAGCTACGCGTGACGCTGATCAAAGCCGTCGTGAAAGCCACCAGCCGCGCCGGCGAACTGCTTTTCGAGAAGTAAGCAACTCCCAAGAATCGAAATTAGTGATAGGATGCTGCGCATGAGGAGAACGTGCCCAGAGCATATCTTCCAGTCCTGATCTATGCGGCGCTCGTCGTGGCGTTTCCCGCGGTGACGCTCATTCTTGCCAAGCTCATCCGGCCGGCGTCCACCTCCTACGGACCGAAGCTGCAGCCTTACGAATGCGGGATTGCACCGGAGAGCCATGCGCGTGGACGATACTCCGTTCGGTTTTACATCATCGCCATGTTATTTGTCGTCTTCGATGTCGAGACGATGTTCCTGTTTCCCTGGGCGATTTTGTACCGCGGGTGGGTGCTGACCCACATGGGGCTGTTCGCGCTGGTCTCCATGTGCGTGTTCCTCGGGATTCTGCTAATCGGGTACGTGTGGTTGTACAAGAAAGGCGCGCTCGAGTGGGCTTGATGCCGGAAGGCGCATGTGCTCGGGCGCTGCCGATTTGCATTCCAAGTTCTTGTCGTTGACTAGTTTTTTGCCGTGTGTTAGAAACGCGCGCGTTTGACACGCGGGCCTTTCTTCGACGAGTGGGCATCTTAGCACTTCAGCTCGCGGAGGGGCCGGAGCCGCAATTACTCAGGGTCTATGGCCGACGAACCCAAGGAACAACAGCCTTCCGGCGTGCCCGCGGGCGACAAGCCCGCAGGCAGCTCCGCTCCCACATCCACCCCCCCAGCGAAGGCCCCCGCCGCGGCACCGCCGGCTGCGGCACCGCCGAAACCTGCCGCGCCTCCGCCACCGAAGCCTCCCGTGCAGCTGCAGACGCCGCTGAACAATGAACTGGTCGGGCGAGTTCGCGCCAAGTTTGCAGCGGCGCTCCTGGAAGCGATCGAAGACCGCAAGCAAGCGATTCTGACGGTGGAATGCGGGCGGCTGGCGGAAGTCGCACAGTATTTGCGCGACGAAGAAAAGTTCGACCTGCTTTCCGACCTGACGGCAGTGGATTGGCCCAGGCGCGAGAAGCGCTTCGACGTAGTGCTCAATCTTTATTCGTTTGCAAAGAATGAACGCTTGCGCGTGAAGGCCAGGGCTGGCGATGGCGAACAGGTCCCCAGCGTTGCCGGGGTTTGGCCAACAGCCAATTGGCTCGAGCGTGAAGCGTTCGACATGTTTGGGATCATTTTTGCTGGACATCCCAATCTGACGCGCATTCTTTTGCCCGACGAGTGGCAAGGTTATCCGCTCCGGAAGGACTACGACATCATCGAGCAGGACACCAGCTGGGTGAAAGAAAACCTGGGCATTGAAAGCGGGCAATGACGGGCGGGCAATAAACGGGCATGGCTAGCAACACCATCGCGGGAACCGGAGAGAAGCAGCAAACGCTGCTGGGCGCGGACGAACTCATCCTGAACATGGGGCCGCAGCACCCGTCCACGCACGGCGTGCTGCGCGTGAAGCTCAAACTCGACGGCGAGCGCGTGATCGGCTCCGAGTGCCTGATTGGCTACCTGCATCGGGGCGTAGAGAAAATCGCCGAAAACCGTACTTATCAGCAGTTCGCGCCGTATGTCGACCGCATGGATTACGTCGCTGCGGTCAGCAACGGCCTGGGTTACTGCGAAGCCGTCGAGAAATTGCTGATGGTGGAGGCGCCGCCGCGCGCGCGTGTGATTCGCACCATCCTGACGGAGCTGCAGCGGATTGCCAGCCACCTCCTGTGGCTCGGGACGCACGCGCTCGACATCGGGGCGCTCACACCGCTCTTCTATTGCTTCCGCGAGCGGGAAGAGATCCTGAAAATTTTCGAAAAATATTGCGGAGCGCGTCTGACCACGCACGCGTTTCGCATTGGCGGGCTGCAATATGAGGCGCACGACACACTGGAAAAAGACGTCGAGCGCTTTTGCAAAGCCTTCGAGCCGCGCATCAAGGATTACGAAGACCTGCTAACGCAAAACCGCATCTGGTTGGGCCGCACCAAAGGCGTGGGGATTTTGCAGGCCGCCGACGCTATCGCCTTGGGTGCAACCGGCCCCGTGCTGCGGGCCAGCGGCGTGAAGTGGGACATTCGCAAAGCGATGCCCTACGCCGCCTACGATCAGTACAAATTTGAAATCCCCGTCGGCGCCACGGGAGATACCTACGACCGGTATATGGTGCGCATGGAAGAGATGCGGCAGTCGCGGTTGATTTGTCTGCAGGCGATTGAAAACATTCCCGCCGGGCCGATCATGGCAAAAGTTGGCAAAGTGCTGAAGCCGCCCCCGGGCGAAGTCTACCATTCCATCGAAGCGCCCAAGGGCGAGTTGGGCTACTACGTGATTAGCGACGGAACGGTGCAGCCGTATCGCGTACGCATCCGGCCACCGTCGTTCGTGAATCTGCAGTCGTTTGACCACATGGTGAAGGGACACCTGGTGGCCGACGTCGTGGCGATCATCGGAACGCTCGACATTGTTTTGGGAGAAGTGGATCGCTAGTGTGGGGAACTCGAAAAACGGGCAAGCTGCCGGGGTGACAAGTCACAAATGCAAGAGGTAACGCAAGCCACGATGGAATTCATGAAGCAGTATTGGGCTCCGCTCGTCTGCGGACTGGCCATCGTAGCGGTCTTGCCGCTCATCGTCGGCTACGTCGTGTTGGTTGAGCGCAAAATCATGGCCGATATGCAGGCGCGGCTCGGACCGATGCGCGTGGGGCCACACGGCCTGCTACAGCCCATTGCTGACGCGGTGAAGCTGCTCATCAAGGAAGACATCATCCCCGACGACGCGGACAAGCTCGTTTTCTGGCTCGCGCCAGTGCTTTCTGTGGGAGCCGCTTTGCTGGCGATGGCCGGTCTGGCGATTGGGCCCGCTTTCCAAATCGCACAAGACATCAACGTCGGAATTCTTTTTGTGGTCGGCGTGAGCGCTATGGGCATCTTCGGCATCGTGCTCGGAGGCTGGGCATCGAACAGCCATTATTCCCTGATGGGCGCGCTGCGCAGTTCCGCGCAACTGGTGAGCTACGAAACCGCGGCGGGCATGGCCCTGGTGTGCGGGCTGCTCTTTGCCGGCACTTTGAACGTCACTTCGATCGTGGAAGCCCAGCGCAACCAGGGCATTTGGTTCGGATTGCTTGCGCCCGTGGCGCTTTTCACCTACTTGGTGGCCTCTATTGCCGAGACGAATCGGGCGCCCTTCGATTTGCCCGAGGCGGAATCCGAACTGGTGGCCGGTTACATGACGGAATTCAGCGGCTTTCGCTGGTCGCTGTATTTTCTCGCGGAATACACAAACATGATCGTTGTCGCCTCCGTGGCGACGACGCTATTCCTCGGTGGCTGGCTGCGCCCTTTTTCGGAAACGCGCTGGCTCAATTTCATTGATTTTTTTCCGCCGCTCTTAACGGCGGTGATTGGCGTCTATTGCCTCATGCGCACGCCAAAACAGCCCGCGCGCGTTCAGCAACTGTTCATGCTGGCGGTTGCGGGCTTGTGCTTTGCAGTGGCGGCGGTCCTGGCCTCGCCCGTGCTAGTGCCCATTGCGAAACCCTCTCTGGCCGCCGCCGTCAGGCCGTTCTACGCGGGCATTCACGGTGGCTTCTGGTTCATTTTCAAAGTCAGCGCCTACATTTATTTCTTCATGTGGCTGCGCTTCACGTTGCCGCGCTATCGTTTCGATCAACTGATGCGCCTCGGCTGGCATTTCCTGATTCCGTTGTCCATCATCAACGTGCTGCTGATCGGGATCGCCATGATCGTAGGGGTGTATTACCACCTGAATGGCTGGCGGCTGCTGCTGGCCACCCTCCCCGCATCCATTATGGCGCTGATCATTGCGCTGTTCATTTTGGCCCTGGACCAAAAGGGCGAGGCGCAGAAAGCGCCCAGTCGCGCACCGGATTCTTATGCTTGATCAAGCCATCTTTTATTTGTTCGCCGGCGTCGCCGTGGTCAGCGCGATATTGACCGTCACGCGGCGCAATGCCGTGCATAGCGCCATCTTCCTAATCACTGCGCTGCTGGCAACCGCGGGAATCTTCCTCGAACTGCGCGCAGAATTTCTCTTCATCGTGCAGATCATCCTCTACGTGGGCGGCATCATGGTGCTTTTTGTGTTCGTGATCATGCTCGTGAACCTGGATGTGGCCGTCCGTCAGTTGCAGTTTGCGAGGCAAAAATGGGTTGGCTTGCTCATCTCCCTGGCGCTGGCAGCGCAGGTGGGCCTGATGCTGTGGTCGAGCAGGAAAATCCCCGGCCAGGGAGTGCCGGTCCTTAATGCGGTACCCGCCGACAAATTGCCGCCGAACTCAGAAGAGGTGGCCAAGAGCTTGTTCTCGTCCTACTTGTTGCCGTTCGAGATTGCTTCGGTGTTGTTGTTGGTGGCCATGATCGGTGCGGTGGTTATGGCAAAGAAAAGGACATAAACATTCATGCTTCCGATTGGACATTATCTTTTTCTCGGCCTTGCGCTTTTCATTATCGGCGCGATCGGGGTGGTCACGCGGCGCAACGTGATTGTCATTCTGATGTCCATCGAGCTGATTCTGAACGCCGTGAACATCAATCTCGTGGCCTTTTCGCGCTTGTACGGCGACGTCGCAGGGCAGGTTTTCGCGCTGTTTATCATCGCCGATGCCGCCGCCGAAGCCGCGGTGGGGCTCGGAATCATCATCGCGTTCTTCCGGAACCGCGAAACCGTTCTTGAAGACGAAATGGACTTGTTGAAGTGGTAGGGGCGCGCCACGACATGACTCAGGGAAAACAAATCGCATGACGCCGACGGGCTACTTCCTCGAGCATCTCTGGCTGATCCCGCTGTTTCCGTTGGCGACGGCGTCGCTGATGCTATTGGTGGGCCGGCGCCTTCGGAAAAGCGCCGTAAGTCTGTTTTGCGTCGGCAGCGTGGGAGTGTCGTTCGCTTACGCGTTGGGCGCAGTCACGCAATTGTTGTCCGCCCCTCCCGAGAACCGCGTCGTGCAGCACATTCTTTTCGAATGGCTTGCGCCCGGCCAGATGCTGCTCAGTAGCGGGCAAGTGGTGCCCTTCACCGCCGACTGGGGATACTTGCTCGACCCACTTTCTTCTGTGATGGTGCTCGTCGTCACCGGTGTGGGCTTCCTGATTCACGTCTACTCGATTGGCTACATGGGCCACGAAGGCGGCTACTACCGCTTCTTCGGGTACATGAACCTGTTCATGTTCTCCATGCTCACGCTGGTCCTGGCGAACAACATGCTCCTCATGTTCGTGGGCTGGGAAGGCGTGGGCCTGTGCAGCTATTTGCTGATCGGGTTCTACTTCCTGAAGAAATCCGCTTCCGATGCCGGCAAAAAGGCCTTCATCGTGAATCGCATCGGAGACGCGGGATTCATCCTCGGCATTTTGCTGACCGCGGTGACCTTCGCGACGATCCGGTTCACTTCGGCGGGGCTTACGGATACCGCAGCCAATTCTGGAATCCTCCAGGCGCTGGACGGCGCGCTAAGCGCGCATGCGCTTGCGGCGGGGGCGCCGGTGCTGACGACGATTGCATTGTTGCTCTTTGTGGGCGCCACGGGCAAGTCCGCGCAGATTCCGCTGTACGTGTGGCTCCCCGACGCGATGGAGGGACCCACTCCGGTCAGCGCGTTGATCCACGCGGCCACCATGGTGACCGCCGGCGTTTACATGGTGGTACGGATGAACGCCATCTACCGGCTCGCGCCGCTGGCCATGGATGTGGTTGCCGTGATCGGCGTGGTCACGGCGATTTTTGCCGCCTCCATGGCGCTGGTGCAAAACGACATCAAGAAAGTTCTGGCCTACTCCACCATCAGCCAGCTCGGCTACATGTTTCTCGCGCTCGGGGTGGGAGCTTTCGCCGCGGGCATTTTCCACCTGATGACGCACGCCTTCTTCAAAGCGCTTTTGTTCCTCGGCGCAGGCAGCGTGATTCACGCCATGTCCGGCGAGCAAGACATTCAAAAGATGGGCGGCCTGTGGGGCGAAATTCCTGTCACGGCACGGACCTTCTTTGTGGCTACCCTGGCGATCGCCGGGATTCCCCCGCTTGCGGGGTTTTTCAGTAAGGATGAGATTCTCGGGCGCGCGTTCGAGCGGCATCCTGCTCTGTGGATCGTCGGTTTCATCACCGCAGGCATGACTGCGTTTTACATGTTCCGATTGGTGTTCCTCACGTTTTTCGGCTATTCCCGTGCCGACAATCACGCGCAAAAACACATTCACGAATCGCCGCGAACGATGACCATCCCCCTGATGATTCTTGCGGTGCTTTCCGTGGTTGGCGGATGGATCGGCTGGCCCGCATCCTTGTTCGGAAGCAATCAGTTCGAGAAGTTCCTCGAACCCGTAATGTCCAGCGCCGGAGCGACGGAGTCCGCGAAGGCCGTTCAGGAGAGCTCGACCACGGAATATTTCCTGATGCTCGCCTCCATCGCCATTGCGGTGGCCGGCATTTGGGTGGCGTATGAGTTCTATCGCACCAAGCGCTTCGCTCCCGAATTGGTTGCCGGAAAAATGAAGGGATTCTATCGGGTGCTCTTCCACAAATATTACGTGGACGAGATTTACGACGCCCTGTTCGTGAACCGCACCAAGGATCTGGGCACGCTGCTCGGTCAGATCGACGCAAAAGTCATCGACGGTGTCGGCGTGGATGGCACGGGCTGGCTGGCCCGCTTTGGTTCGACGCTTTCCATGTGGTGGGACAAATGGATCATCGACGGGCTGCTCAACTTCGGTGCCAAGTTCACGCAGCTGCTGAGTTTCCCTATCCGCTTCTTGCAGACCGGTACGTTTTCAACCTATGCGCTGTTGATTTTAGTTGGGCTGGCCATTCTTCTGGCGTATTACCAACAGCATCTCCATGTAGTGCTGCGCGGAGCGCGCTGAGAGGCGAAGCATGGACTTTTTTGCAAATCACATCTTGAGCGTAGTGCTCTTCACGCCGCTCGCGGGCGCGATTCTTTTGCTGCTTGTTCCTCGCGAAATGGAGCTGACGCACCGCATCGGCGGCAATATTTTCGGCATGCTCGGGTTTCTGGTGTCGCTCCCGCTCGTCTTCTGGTGGAAGCCCGGACTAGAGCAGTTCTCCTTCCCGGAAAACGTTCCTTGGATTCCTTCCATTGGTGCGAGGTATCACCTGGGGATCGACGGCATCAGCCTGCTGCTCGTCATGCTCACCACGTTCCTGGGCATGATCGCCATCCTTTCTTCCTGGAGCGCTATCCATCAACGGACCAAGGAATACTACATTCTGCTGCTGCTCTTGCAGACCGGCATGATCGGCGTCTTCGTCGCGCTCGACTTCTTCCTCTTCTACGTTTTCTGGGAAGTGATGCTCGTTCCGATGTACTTCCTGATCGGAGCGTGGGGAAGCGACCGCCGGTTGTACGCAGCCATCAAATTTTTTCTGTACACCCTGGCGGGATCGGTAGTCATGCTGCTGGCGATCCTGGCGCTGTACTTCTATGCGCCAGTGGCGCCGGGCGCGACGCGCACTTTTGACGTCCCGACTCTCCTCGCCGCTGCACAGCACTTCTCCGATCCGCTGAAGGTTTGGCTCTTCTGGGGCTTTTTCTTTGCATTTGCCATCAAAGTGCCGATGTTCCCGTTCCACACCTGGCTGCCGGATGCGCACACCGAAGCGCCCACAGCGGGCTCGGTCATTCTGGCCGGCGTTTTGTTGAAGATGGGGACCTACGGCTTCATCCGCTTTTCACTGCCCTTGCTTCCCGCCGATGGAGCCATGCGCTCCAACATCATCAAGATTGTCATCGTGCTTTCGCTGATCGGCATCGTTTACGGCGCGCTGGTTTGCCTTATGCAAAAAGACATGAAGCGGCTGATCGCTTACAGTTCGGTCAGCCATCTGGGCTTCTGCACGCTGGGAATTTTCGCCCTCACCCCGAATGGCCTGGCCGGAAGTGTGCTTCAACAGATCAACCACGGTATCTCCACGGGCGCGCTCTTCCTGATCGTTGGAGTGCTCTACGAGAGGCGGCACACGCGCTTGATTTCGGAATTCGGCGGACTGGCTACTCCCATGCCGAATTTCGCGGCGATTTATCTCATCATTAGCCTCAGCTCGCTGGGCATGCCGCTGCTGAACGGCTTCATTGGGGAGTTCACCATCTTGCAAGGCGCGTTTCAGGTCAGCAAGGCCTGGGCGGCGTGGGGCACCCTCGGGGTCATTCTCGGCGCGGCCTACTTGCTATGGCTCTACCAGCGCGTGATGTTCGGGCCGGTGACGTTGCCCGTCAACGAACATCTGCCGGACTTGAACCTACGCGAAATGGCCACGCTCGTCCCGCTCGTATTCATGGCTTTCTGGATCGGCATCTATCCAAAGCCATTTTTTTCGCTCATCGAAAAGCCGGTGCAGAAAATCGTCGAGCAGGTGAATCCCAACTTCTATCAAATGGAGCGCGCGAAATTGCCTCCGGCGGTAGTTCCGGCAGCGGTGGAAGCGAAATAAGCCGGCCAGATGGCTATGCACATTCCCTTTCTCAGCGCGCTGACCGATTACTTGCAGGGAGACGGAGCCGTCATTCTCCCCGAGGTCGAGCTGACGCTTTTTGGTCTTGGCATCCTGTTGATTGATTTCACGCTCGGTGTAAAAGAAAGGTATCTGAACGCCGGGTTGGCGCTGGCGGGAACGGCTTTTAGCGCCTACACGGTCTGGAAGCTGCGCGTCCCGGTAGGGGCGAATGGCTCGCTGCTCGGGTTTCACGACTCCGTCATCGTCGATCCCTTCTTTCTTTTCTTTGCCGGGCTCTTTCTCGCTGCTACCGCTTTGGTGATTCTGCTCTCCGTCAAATTCCTCGAAATTGAACAAGAACAGGAAGGCGAATACTACGCCCTTCTGCTGTTTGCCTGCGTCGGAATGATGTTTATGGCCTCGGGTTTTGACCTCATTGTCATGTTCCTCGGTCTCGAGACTATGGCCCTCAGCTTCTACGTTCTCACCGGCTTCCTGCGCCGCGAGAAGCGTTCGAATGAAGCATCGTTGAAATACGTACTGCTAGGCGCATTCAGCTCGGGGATCCTGGCCTATGGCTTTTCTCTTCTTTACGGTCTGAGCGACTCCACAAATATTGACACCATCGGCGAAATGCTCGGGCAACGGAATGCTTTCATCACCTCTCTTTTGCATAATCCACAATCTGTGACCCCAGCGTTTGATCCCTTCCTGCTGCAATTGCTGCCGGTTCTGGCGTTCGTCTTCGTGGCGGTCGGACTGTTCTTTAAGATTGCGGCGGTGCCGTTTCACCAGTGGGCGCCGGATGTCTACGAGGGCGCGCCGACACCGGTCACCATGTTCGTCAGCGTCGCGTCCAAGACTGCCAGCTTTGCGCTGCTTCTCCGGTTGTTCCTGGTGGTCTTCGGAGCCACGCGCGTGAACTGGATGTATCTGGTCGCAGGCATCGCCGTTGCCTCGCTCACCTGGGGAAACCTTGCCGCGCTGACGCAGACCAACGTGAAGCGCCTGTTGGCGTACTCTTCCATTTCGCACGTGGGCTATGTGCTGCTTGGCCTGGTCGCCGGAAACAAAACCGCGATGACCGGCATCGCATATTACCTGCTGGCGTATATCTTCATGACCGCGGGCGCTTTTGCGATCCTCATCGTGCTGCGGCAAAAGGGTCTTATTGGCGAAGAGCTCGAGGATTTGAACGGCTTGTACCAGCGCAGTCCCGCGTCTGCCTTGCTGCTGTTGATCTTCATGCTTTCGCTGGCGGGCATTCCTCCGACCGCCGGCTTCATGGGCAAGTACTTCATTTTCCTTTCGCTCATCGAAACAAAACATCCCGTGCTCGCGGTCTTCGCCGTGCTCTACATCGTCCCCGCGCTCTACTATTATTTCCGTATCGTGGTGCACGCCTGGCTCAAGGCGCCCGGCGAAGCGCCGCGTCCCGTCATGAGCAACGCGCAGGCTGTAGCGCTCAGTGTCGCTGCGTTTGTCACGCTTGCCGCGGGGTTGTATCCTGAGCCGTTCACACGGCTCGCGCAATATGCCCTCGGACGATAAGCCAGACGAGACGGGATCGACGCCGGCAAAGAAAACAGCGAAGGACTTCGCCTCCGGGCCGGCCCTCGCCCTCGAGTTGCCTTTCACTTTGGTTGGGCCCATCGCTGTCGGAGCCGCGATGGGCTATTTCCTCGACCGCTGGCTGCACACAAAGCCATGGCTGATGCTCATCCTCGGTGCGCTAGGGTTTTTTGCGGGTGTGCGTGAGGTTCTGAGGCGTCTGCCGAGTGACTGACAGTGAGCACTCCGTCGCCTGTCCTATTAGGGCCTTCGGCCCGCGAAACTTCATGAAAGCCGTGCAGTGCGAAAGTGACGATCGGCCCGCTAAGCCCTTTGTTTTCAGGTCCGCCGTCATGTAGCCATATGTCTTTCGACCCTGAGCAGGAGTATACCAAGAGCATAGGCCTAAGGCAGACAAAAAGCGAAGACGAACGAATATGCAAAAGAAGGCCGCAGTCCCCTGCGGACGAAATCTATGAAAGCCAAGGCAGCTGAGCGGGCCGGCGGCTCGATCGGTCTACAGACCGAGCGGCGCATCGGTTGGCTGACTGTCGTCTTCGGCTTCGTCGCAACGGCGGTAGTCCTGGTGCTCCGCCACAAACTATGGGCAGCGGGATTAGCCATTGGAACCGCGCTCGGATGGCTGAACTTCCGTTGGTTGAGGCGCGCCGTGGACGCGCTAGTCATCGTTTCTACGGCTCAGGCAGACCGCGAAAAAGCCAGAGTCCCGCTGACCGCCTATCTTGCTGCCCTTTTTCGCTACGGGTTGCTGGGCCTAGCGGTCTATGTTATTTTTGTGTTTCTACGCGTTCCCCTTGGCAGTATGATTTTCGGTTTTTGCGCCCTGGCAGCAGCGACGATTGCGGCGACTGTGTGGGAAATCTTGCGTCCGGTGGACTGAAGAATGCATGAACAGGCTGCTTGGTTGACCGAATTTGTGAATCATCACCTGGGGCACGTGGCCCTGGCCCTGCTGGCTGTCTTGCATATCCAGCCGAGCCACCCCGAACTGCCCATCCCCCAACGCGTGGTGATGGCTGTCGTTGTGGTAATCATCGGGACGATTTTCGCCCTCGTGCTGCGCTCGCGGCTGTCGGTCGAGAAGCCTGGCGCCATGCAGCAAGTGGCGGAGATGCTGCTTACGAATCCCATGCGCTTTGGCATCAAGGATCTTCTGGAAGAAAACGTTCACCACGGCGCCAGCCAATTTGTTCCCTTCGTCGGGACCATTTCCGTGTTTGTGCTGCTTGGCAATCTCATGGGCGCGTTTCCTAGCAGCTTTCTGACGGCTCCGACAAGCGATCCGACCGTTCCGCTGGCCTGCGCCGTTCTCACGTTTGTTTATTTCAACTGGCAGGGAGCACGGCGCCACGGCGTTGCCGGCTATCTGCTTACGTTTGCCGGTTCACCGAAGGACTTCGGCGCCTGGATCCTGGCGATACTGTTGTTCCCGGTCGAAGTTGTCAGCACCACAGCGCGCATCCTTTCGCTTACCGTCCGTCTCTGGGCCAACATGTTCGCGAGCGACCTGATCTATTTGATTTTCGTCGGTCTGCTCGCCGGCGGCGCGAGCTTCGGATGGGGCAAGTCTCCCGTGCTGGGCGTGGTGCTCGCCGTTTTCCCGGCGACCATCCCTGTGCTGTTCATCGGCTTGCACGTTTTCGTGTCCGTGATCCAGGCCTACGTGTTTACCGTTCTTCCCGCCGTCTACTTGGGACTGGCCACGGCGGAAGAGCATTAGCAGATTGCAGAACTGGACAGCAATGCTTGTCTGTTCCTTGGCAAATTTCGGCGGGGAGGGCGTCGGCCCCAACGCAAGAGCGTCATCGGTTGCTAGAAAGACGCGAATCTCAGGGGCCCGGGGGCTTGGGCTCCTGAAAGTAGGCAACACGCTTTTCTCGAATCTGCGGGACCAGGTTTCGTTCTGCCGCTTCAGTGTGAGCCCGGCTGCACGGTGCCCGGGAACCACCTCCTGGCGGCTTCATAGGAGGCAGTGATGAAAAAGCAGTGGGTGTGGATGTTGGTGATGCTTGTCGTCCTAACCATGTTCGCGCCGGCGGCGTTTGCGCAGGAGCCGGCGGGAGCGAGCAGCAAGGCGCTGTCTGGAATCGCGGTCGGATTCGGCATGGCCATTGCTGCATTTGGTTGCGGTCTGGCGCAGGGCCGCATCGCGTCGGCGGCGTGCGAAGGCATGGCGCGCAACCCCGGAGCCGCCGGAGCCATTCGCGCGGCTATGATTCTCGGCCTGGTATTCGTCGAAACGCTGGTGCTGTTCACCTTGGCGATGATCGCGCTGAAGGTCTAGGATCTTCTGTAGCGGTAGGCGTGGGCTTCGCTTTACCCCAAGGAACAATAAAAGGGCCCGTCCTGCTCATCCGCAGCAAAGCTCAACGGCCCGGGACCGGGCCGTTTTCTTGACTTCCTCGCCGCCGCAAGCGGCGAGGATTCCTACGGCCGCTCGGTTTGTTGTCCCGAGATGGCTTCGGTGGGTTCCTCCCACAACCGCCCTACTTCAGCGGAGGGCCACGAAGAGGCTTTACGGCCCACCTGGTAAATGCACGGGCACGGCGCTTGTATCTTTCTTTAGAACCAGCGCTTTCAAAAAATTATAGGAGAAGGTCCCCAGGAACCGGAAAGCCTAGCTGAGCTAGTGGGCAAGCAGGCTTGGCCGCAGAATGAAATTGATGACGGGATTTGGGTACACGCCAAACAGAATCGTGCCGACAAAGGTGATAAGGAGAACGGCGTTGACGCCGATCGGAAAAGGCACTGGGCCCGCCGCGGCCGCCTCCGCGCTCGGCTCGCGCATGTACATCACCACAATCACGCGCAAATAGTAGTAAGCACCAATCACGCTGTTGATGGCCATCAGCACGGCGAGCGAAATTAAGTGCGAATTCACCGCCGCCTTGAAAATATAAAATTTGCCAAAGAATCCCGCCGTCACCGGCAGCCCGAGCAACGAAAGCAAATAGATGCTCAGCATCGCGGCCACAAACGGCTGCCGCTCGGAGAGTCCGGCATAGTCGTCTATCGAAAGATTCTTTTCGCCCGCCCCGCCGAGCTGCGAAACGATGGTGAACGCCCCCAGCTTCACTAGCGCGTAGCTCAGCAGGTAGAAGAGAACCGCCGCGTAGGCAGGGGCTGCTTCCTCTGAACCGCCCTGCGCCATGGACGTGACGGCCGCAAACGCGACCAGAATGTATCCCGCATGCGCGATCGAACTGTAGGCTAGCAGCCGCTTCATGTTCGTTTGCACCAGCGCGCCAAGGTTTCCCGCGAACATCGTCAGCGCCGCGAGCACCCAGAAGGCCCAGAACCAATATTTGGTCGCGGCAGGCACGGTGGCAAAAATCCGCAGCAACAGCGCGAACGCCGCGGCTTTCGGGCCCGCGGAGAAAAGCGCGGTCACCGGCGTGGGTGCGCCTTCGTAAACATCCGGCGTCCACACCTGGAACGGGGCGGCTGCTACTTTGAAGCCCAGCCCGATCAGAATCAGCGCGAGGCCGAGCTTCAGCAGCGTGCTGGTCCCGTCGGAGAGCGCCATCTTGTCCAGCAGCGTTGTGCCCGTCGCGCCGTACACCAGCGCGATGCCGTAAAGGAAAAACGCCGTCGCAAACGAACCCAGCAGGAAGTATTTCATGGCCGACTCGCTGGACTTGAGCGAATCACGGCGGTAGCCCGCCAGGACATAGCTCGAAATCGAACTCATCTCCAGGCCGATGAATGCGGTGAGCAGTTCCTGGGCGGAAGCCAGCACGCCCATTCCGGCGGTGGCGAAAAACAAAAGCGCGTAAAACTCCGCGATGGGCAGCCTTTCACGGTCGAGATAGGGCCCGGCCGCGAGGACCACCAAAAACGAGACGCTTCCCACGAGCAGCCGGAAAAAGAAGGTGAACGAATCCGACTGCACCAGTCCGTGGAAACCCGGCCCACCATGAAGGAAGGCAGTGGCTGCGGCAACCGTTCCCGCGAGCGAACCGAACAGCGCGAGAAAAGAAAAAAATTGCCGGCTGCGTACGAACGGCTGCAGCAACATGACCAATACGCCAAAGGCAGACCAGATCAACTCGGGCAGCACGCGATGAAGATCGATGGCTTGCGGGAGCATTTAGCGAGTTCCCAGCCTTTTTACGCTCATGGTGTGCGCGGCGTACGAGGAAACATGGTTGGCATGGGCCTTCGCTTTAACGTGCGCCGCGGCTTCATAAGCCCACTGCGGCTCCACCTGGTCCATCACGGTTTGCGTGGCCGCTGCGGTGCGCCGCGTAATGAACGGCGAGCCGACGCCCATCCACAGTATGACCACCGCCATGATTGCGAGAACCCAGTTCTCGCGGGCCGACACATCCGGCAGCGGGCGGTTTTTCTCGCGCGTGATGTCTCCAAAAAACACGCGCTGGTACGACCACAGCAGGTAGCACGCGGAGAGAATCACCCCGAGAGCGGCCCACGCGGCCCAGCCCCAATGACGTTGGTACGTCCCGAGCAGAATCAGAAACTCGCCGACGAAGCCGTTGAGCATGGGCAAGCCGAGCGACGAAAGGGCCACAAACAGGAAAAATGCCGCGAGCTTCGGCATGGGTGTCGCGAGCCCGCCAAACTCGCTGATTTCGAACGTGTGCCGCCGGTCGTAGAGCATGCCCACGAGCAAAAACAGCGCGCCGGTAGAAACTCCGTGCGCAAGCATCTGGAACACCGCGCCCTGCATGGAAATGTTGTGAAACGCAAAAATGCCGAGTACCACGAAGCCGAGGTGGCTGACCGAAGAATACGCCACCAGTTTTTTCAGGTTGGGCTGCACCAGCGAAACCAGCGCGCCGTAAATAATTCCGATGATTGCGAGCACCGCGACCCAGCGCGCCGCGCGGTGCGAAGCTTCCGGGAAGAGTGGCAAGCAGAAGCGGATCATGCCGTAGGTGCCGAGCTTGAGGAGCACGCCGGCAAGCATCACCGAACCGGCCGTCGGAGCTTCCACGTGCGCATCCGGCAGCCAGGTGTGCAGCGGGAACAGCGGCACTTTGATGGCGAACGCCACGAAGAACGCCAGGAAAAGCAGCATCTCCGTGCGCGGTTCGAGGACCAGCTGACCATTCGCCAGCATCTGCTGAATCGTCGGCACATCGAAGGTCCCCGTAGCGTTGTAGAGCCAGATGATGCCCACCAGCATCAGAATCGAGCCGGCCATGGTGTAGAGCACAAATTTTACGGCGGCATAGACGCGCCGCTCGTGGCCCCAGATCCCGATCAGGAAGGCCATGGGGATCAACATCAATTCCCAGAAGAGGAAGAACAGGAAAAGGTCGAGCGAGAGGAAAACGCCGACCACGCCGACTTCGAGCAGAAGCAGCATGACGAAAAATTCTTTTACACGGTTCTGGATGCTGTGCCATGAAGCCAAAACAGAGATGGGCGTCAGGAATGCGGTCAGCAGGACAAGAAACATGCTGATGCCGTCGACGCCGAGGTGGTAGTGGATCGGCGGCGCGGGGATCCACTTAGCAAATTCTTCGAGCTGATATCCGGAAGCGCCGATGGGCACACTGCGCAGCAGCAGCAGCGAAAAAAGAAATTCCGCGACGGCAATGAGCATGGCGATGGAGCGGATAAACTTGTGATCGTCGCCGCGGAGCATCATCAGCGCCGCGGCGCCAACGGCGGGGAAGAAGATCAGAACCGAGAGCAAATGTCCGCCAGAGGGCATCAGCGCACCAACCCCAAGGCGATTTTGCTGGCGCTCGGCCAGAAGAAAATGACCGCGAGCACGACGATTGCGCCCGCGACGACCCACACGGCGTAGCTGCGCGTGTTGCCCGATTGCGAATGGCGCAGGCCGTCGCCGATCGCTGCGGCTCCGTGCGCGATTCCGTTCACGGTGCCGTCGATTCCTGCTACGTCGGTAGCCTTCCAGAACACGTTGGTCGAAAGCCAAAGCAGGGGCCGGACGACTGCGGCGGCATAGAGCTCATCCACGTAGTACTTGTTCAGTAATGTGGTGTACGCCGGCTTCATGGATCTCGCCAAGTCATCCGCTTTGCGCGGGTTCTTGATGTACAGCCGGTAGGCGACTGCGAGGCCGATCAAGGAGGCTAGCACGGCCACTCCCGAAAGAATCAATTCAAGTTGGTGCGCGGCGGCTTCCGCGCCCGCCTCCACAGCTTCCCGTGCGCCAAACACGGGTCCGAGGAAATTCGCGAAGTAGTCCGGCCCCTGGAAAAACGCCGGCAGTGCAAACCAGCCGCCGGCAACGGAGAGAATTGCGAGGACGACCAGCGGCCCGCGCATGCTCCAGGGCGACTCGTGCACATGCACTTTGTGTTCGTCGTAACGCGGCTTGCCGTGAAAGGTCAGGAAAATCAGACGGAACATGTAGAACGCCGTGAGCACGGCGGCGAGCAAACCTAGGACATAGAGGGTGCGAATGCGATCTCCGGCTCCGCTTTGGAAAGTCGCGAACAGAATCGCGTCTTTTGAAAAGAAGCCGGCGAAAGGCGGGATGCCCGCGATGGCCAGAGTGGCGATAAACATCGTCGCGTAAGTCCACTTGATCTTCCTGCCGAGCCCACCCATTTTGGGCATTTCCTGTTCGCCGCCCATTGCGTGAATGACGCTGCCGGCGGCAAGGAAGAGCAGGGCCTTGAAGAATGCATGCGTCATCAAGTGAAAGATGCCCGCCGTGAATGCGCCGACGCCGCAGGCGAGAAACATGTAGCCGAGTTGGCTGACGGTGGAATAGGCCAAAACTTTCTTGATGTCCGTTTGCACGAGGCCGATCGTCGCGGCGAAAAACGCTGTCGCGCAGCCCACCATGGCGACCACCAGCATTGCGGTAGACGAATGCGAGAATAAAACGTGCGAGCGCGCGACCACATAGACACCCGCCGTCACCATCGTCGCCGCGTGAATTAACGCGCTGACAGGTGTGGGACCTTCCATCGCATCGGGCAGCCAGACGTAGAGAGGAAGCTGGGCGGACTTTCCGGTTGCGCCCATGAAGAGCAAAAGGCAGGCAACCGTGAACGTGCCGAAGTGGCCCATCGGTTCCGCCGGCCAAGAACCGGCCTTGGTAAACAGCGTCTGGAAATCGAGAGTCCCGAAGGTTCTGAACAGCAAAAACATCCCCAGCATGAATCCGAAGTCGCCGATGCGGTTGACGATGAAGGCTTTTTTGCCCGCGTCCGAGGCAGACTTTTTCAAGAACCAAAAACCAATGAGCAAATAACTGGAAAGGCCGACACCCTCCCAGCCGACGAACAGCAGAACGTAGTTCGCCGCCAGCACCAGAATCAGCATGAAGAACATGAACAAATTCAAATACGAGAAAAAGCGGTAGTAGCCTCGCTCATGCGCCATGTAGCCGATAGCGTAGATGTGGATGAGCCAGCCCACGCCGGTAACCACCAGCATCATCACGACCGTGAGCCGGTCCGCTTGCAAATCAAAACCTGCGCGGAAATTGCCGGAGGCTATCCAGGTGAAGAATTCCTTGCGGGAAAGCGCTTGCCCGGACTCCAAGAATTCGCGAACGGCTTCGAGCGCGCAGAGAAACGAAAGACCGGTCGAGCTGATGGCGGTGAGAGTGACGTACTTGTTCGGCCATTTCGCCCCCAAAATTCCGTTGATCGCCGAACCAAGCAGCGGCAGCAGCGGAACGATCCACAAGTACTCGAGCATCGGATGGGCAGGCATCAGAGTTTGAGCAGATCCACGCGCTCCACGTTGAGTGTTTGCCGGTTGCGCGCAATCAAGATGATGATTCCCAGGCCCACGACCGCCTCCGCCGCCGCGACCACGATTACGAACAGAACAAAAACTTGTCCGTCGAGCTTGCCGAGCGCCTGGCTGAAAGCCACAAAAGCAAGGTTCACCGCGTTGAGCATCAGCTCGATGGACATGAAAATGGTGATGATATTGCGCTTGAAAATGAAGGCGAACACTCCGAGCCCAAACAAAATCGCGCTCAGGATTATGTAGTAGTTTGTTGGGACCATCTCAGCTTTTCTCCCGCTGCGCCAGAACCGTCGCGCCCAGAATCGCCACCAGAATCAGGAACGATGTCAGTTCAAACGGATAAACGAAATCCTTGAAGACCATTTCGGAAATCCCTTTGGTGGAAGACAACGCCCCGGTTTGCGCGGCGGCCTGTACGCCCGTGCCCGACTTTGCAATGGTAGCCGCCACGAACGCGGCCAGCGCCGCCACTAGCAACAGCCCCGGCGGACCGGCCATTTTCGAAAGGCTGGTGTGCTCTTCCACGCCGGCGTTCAGCAGCATGATCACGAAAACGAAGAGCACCATGATCGCTCCGCCGTAGACGATGATTTGCACGGCCGCGACAAACTCCGCGCCCATCAGCAAGAACAGTCCGGCAAGCGCCACCATCACCACGATTAGCGAAAGCGCGCTGTGAATGGGATGCTTCTGGAGAATCAGGCTGACGGCTCCAATCACCGCCAGCGCGGCGAGCGCGAAAAACACAAGGAGCGGCTCGCTCATTTCGCACCCCATTGCATCTTCACCAGAATCACAAAGCTGGAGATCGCCACGTTCGCCATCGATATCGGCAACAACAGCTTCCATCCAAACGCCATTAACTGGTCGTACCGGAAACGCGGCAGCGTCCCGCGCATCCACACGTAAACGAACAGGAAAAGCAAGACTTTGGAGATAAACCAGAACGGCGCCTGAATAAACGCGTTGACGTGGGGGAAGACGATGAAAACGAGACCGAGCACGGTGATGACCGTTCCCACGACCGGCAAAACCACCCGCCCGAGAGTCGTTTCGTAGCGGAAGCCGTCCATAATGACCCACAAGCCGAACGGAATCAGGACGACCGATGGCAAATAATGAGCGAGCGTCCACGAAGCAGGGAAGGGAGAGAGCCAGCCGCCGAAGAACATAATCGTGCACAGGCAGGAGACGGTGATCATGCTGGTGTATTCGGCGATGAAAAACATGGCGAACTTGAAGCTCGCGTACTCGGTGTGAAAGCCGGCGACGAGTTCTTGCTCGGCTTCGGGCAGGTCGAAGGGCACGCGGTTGGTTTCCGCCACGGCCGCGGTAAAGAAGCAGAAAAAGCCAAGAATCTGCGGCCAAATGTTCCAACCGAGCATTCCGTGGTCGGGGTGCCCTGCCAGAGGAGCTTGTGCATTGATAATGTCGCGCAAGTTGAAGGTGCCGGCCATCAGCAGAACGCCTACCAGAGACATGGTCAGCGCCAGCTCATAGCTGACCATCTGCGCAGCGCTTCTCAGTCCGCCGAGCAGCGGATACTTGCTGTTCGAGGCCCAGCCGGCAAGCGCGACCCCATAGACGCCCAATGCGGTGATCGCGAACAAGGCCAGTATCCCGATGTTCAGATTTGGGGGAGCAATTCCCAGATAAATATCGTGGCCGAACACGCGAAGCGGTTCCGGACCAAACGGAATAATGGCAATGGAGGTGAGGGCCAATCCGAGCGCCAGCAACGGCGCCAGGTAATACACGAATCTGTCCACCCCCGCGGGAGTCGGGTCTTCCTTGAAAAAAAACTTCACGCCATCGGCCAGCGGCTGGAGCAAGCCGTGCGGGCCGACGCGGTGCGGTCCCCACCGCGACTGGATGTGCGCGACGACTTTGCGTTCGAACCACGTCAGGTAGGCGTTCACCGTAAGAACGATGAAAAGCAAAACCGCGATTTTTGCAATCGCGATGAACAGCTCGTCTCTTGTGGCGAAGAGAAAATGCACGGTCAGATGTCCGCCTCGGGCAAGGATTCCATCATCGTGCACCAGCGGCTGAGCGTGCCGCTGGTGAAAAGCGTGTCGTTTGCGGAGCGAATCAATCCCACCGGGACGTCGTAGTGCGCCAGGCCGTTGCGGGCAAACTCCGCGTGTGTGGCTTCCGCGCCACCGGCAAGCAGACCCGCCAGAGGCACATTGTAGGCACCCACGGCCTTGCGAATTTCTGCGAACACCTCGCCCGGCGTCTTGTAGTGGAACGCCTTGCCAAGTCCCTGCCTTTCGAGCTGATGCGAAAGGATGCGCAGCAGGTCAAAATCGCTCCGCGGGCCCATCACTTCCGCGGCTTTGCGCAAAATTTGAATTTCGCCGGAGGTGTTTGTGACCGTGCCGTCTTTTTCGTAAGCCGACGCGGCGGGAAGAACGATATCGGCTGCCTTGGCGGTTTCCGTCAAAAACATTTCCTGCACAATGAGCAGATCGAGCTTGCCGCGCCCATCGCCGGGGTTTCCAAAGTGCACCAGAGGATTTGCACCCACCACGTACAACGCTTGCAGCTGTCCCGACCGAGCCGCTTCCACCATCTGCGGCGCAGTGAGTCCCGGCTTCGAAGAAAGCACCGAGCCCCAAAGCTGTTCGAAAGCTTCGCGGGCCTTTGCGTCGTCCACGTGAGCATACCCGGGCAGGCGGTCGGGCAGCAGTCCCATGTCCGCCGCGCCGCGGGAATTGCTGTAATCGCCGAGTGCCATGTAGCGGCTCTGGCCGGGCAGCTTTGAGCCGAAAGCGACGAGCGTCGCAAGGGCTGCGCCGGAAATCTCCGCGCCAGAGACAATGGCCACGTCGCTTTGCGCTTCGAGCGCAGCTTTCAGTTGCGCGAGTTGCTCGACGAGTTCCGGCGCGAGTTGGCCTTCTTCGTGCGCCAGCCATTTCAAAACGGCAGGCTCCTGCCCCGCGGCAACTCTCACGAACTGGTTCGCCTTGCGCTGCAGCTTGCTTTCGTTCGAATGAATGACGAAAAGCTTTGTTCCAAAATGCCGGATGCCGCTGCGAATCTGCCACGCCACCAGGGGATTCTGATTGGTCGGATCGTTGCCAATGACCAGCACGGCTTTCGATTGGTACAACTGCTCCATGGTGAGCAGGGAGAAGGCCGCGCGGTCGCCGAGCGCCGTGAGCAATCCGGCGTAATCGGCGGTTCGGTGATGATCGATGTTGTTGGTTCCAAAGGTCCCGCGGGCGAGTCGCTGCAGGAGATAGTTTTCTTCGTTTGAAGTACGATTCGAACCGATGAAGCCGATGGCCTCTTTGCCGCCTGCGTCATAAGCGGCTTTCAGCTTTGTTGCTGCGGCTTGCGCCGCATCTTCCCACGAGACGGGCAGCAGCTTGTCGCCCCGGCGTAGCAGCGGCTGACGAATGCGCTCCTTGTGACTAGTGAAATCGAAGGCGAAGCGTCCCTTCACACACAGAAAATCCTTGTTGATGCCGCTCAGATCGCGATTGTTTGCGCGCAGGATTTCATGATTGCGCACGCCGAGCGTAGTCTTGCAACCGTTCGAACAGTGCGCGCAGACGGTTGGCACGTATTGCATCTCCCAAGGACGCGTCTTATAGCGATACGTGCCGCTGGTGAGCGCGCCGACGGGGCAAATGTCGATGCACATACCGCATTCTTCGCATTCCAGGTGATCGCCGCGGTTCGGGATGATCACGCTGTTCGCGCCGCGCATGCCCACGCCGAGCGCTTTTACGTCCATGCCCTCGTCGCAAACGCGCACGCAGCGGAAGCACAAAATGCATCGCGGAGCGTCGTAATAAACCAGCTCGGACCACTTCTCTTCGGGGCGGTGAATCTTCTCCTCGACGAACCGGCTGAAATCTGCGCCATAGCGGTAAGTCATGTCCTGCAGTTCGCATTCGCCGCCCTTGTCGCACACCGGGCAGTCCAGCGGATGGTTGGTCAGGAGAAACTCGAGCATGGCCTTGCGCGCTTGGCGCACCTGGTCCGTATCGGTTCGAACGACCATGCCGTCGGTGGCTACCAGCGTGCACGCGGTCTGGAGTTTGGGCGCTTTTTCGACTTCCACCAGGCACATGCGGCATGCCGCCTGGAGCGACAGGCCGGGATAGTAACAGAACGATGGCACTTCCGTTCCGATGCGCCGCGTCGCCTCGATGACCAGCGTACCCTGCGGCACCTGCACTTCGCGGTCGTTAATCTTCAGCTTGATGAGCTTCTGATCTGGCATGGAGTCCTTGCCGCGGTTCTTTGTCTTTGCTTCTGGTCCTTTACTTTACCTGGCGCCAACGAGCGCGCCGGCGGATTTATATGGGCAACGCCCCCTCAAATGACCTTCAAACTCTCCGCGCCATTTTTGCACGATGCTGATGGTCGGCATGGCCGCGGCGTCGCCGAGCGGACAGAAGGTTCTCCCAAGCATGTTTTTGGCAAGGTCCGCGATGAGATCGATGTCTTCCTGACGCCCCAAACCGGCGTGGAAGCGCTCCAAGGTCTTCCGCAACCAAGCGGTACCTTCCCGGCACGGAATGCACCATCCGCAGGATTCGTGGGCGTAGAAGTGCATGATGCGCCGCGCCATGTCCACCATGCAGGTGTCTTCGTCCATCACCACCATGCCGCCGGAACCGAGCATCGAGCCCGCTTTCGCCAGCGCATCGTAATCCATCGGGATATCGATCTCCTCGGCGGTCAGCAGCGGACAGGAACTTCCGCCGGGAATGACCGCCTTCAGTTTTTTCCCTTCGGCGATGCCGCCCGCCACTTCGTAAATGAACTTCTTCATGTTCATGCCGAGCGGAACTTCATAAATCCCCGGCTTCCGGACATGACCGGAGACGCACAGCATGCGAGTGCCGCCATTCTTCGGCGTGCCGCGGTTCGCGTAAGCTTCGCCGCCTTCGTGAATGATGGACGGCACGGCGCTCAGTGTTTCTACGTTGTTGATAATCGTGGGGCAGCCATACAGTCCCACGACCGCGGGGAAGGGCGGCTTGATGCGCGGGTAGCCGCGCTTCCCTTCGAGAGACTCCATCAGCGCCGATTCCTCGCCGCATTCATATGCGCCCGCGCCGGTGTGAGTCAGCAAATCAAAGTCAAAACCGGTGCCCAGAATGTTTTTGCCCAGGTAGCCGGCGGCATAAGCTTCGGCGATGGCGGCGTCCACAATGTCCAGCACGTAGCGGTATTCGCCGCGAATGTAGATGAAGCCTTGATGCGAGTTGATGGCGCGACCGGCAATGACCATGCCTTCAATCAACTGGTGCGGGTCCATCTCCATCAGCGGCCGGTCCTTGCAGGTGCCCGGCTCGCTTTCATCCGCGTTGCAAAGCACGTACTTTGCTTTCGGCGAATCCTTTGGCACGAACGACCACTTCATTCCCGTTGGGAAGCCTGCGCCACCACGTCCGCGCAAGTTTGATTTCTTCACTTCTTCGATGATGGATTCCGGCGTCATCTCCTTCAGCGCTTTTTCGAGCGCTTGGTAGCCCGCCTGCTTCACGTACACGTCCAGCCTGTGCGAATCCTTCATGCCCCAGCGCCGGCTGATCAGCGGCGTTTCCAGGACGTGCCGGTCGTGCAGTGCGCCGGAAGTCACCGGCTCCGCCACGGGGTGTTTTCCGGCGTCCAGTTCTTCGATGATGCGGTCGAACTTCAGCGGCGTCACGTTTTCGTAGAAGTCGTAATTCACCTGCATGGCCGGAGCGCCGGTGCACGCGCCGATGCACTCGACTTCTTCGAGCGAAAACACGCCGTCCTGGGTGGTCTCTTTGTGGTCGATCTCCAGCCGCTTCTTCGCGCGCTCGAGCACTTGGTAGCCGCCCTTGAGCATGCACGCCACATTGGTGCAGACCTGCACGTGATGCCTGCCCATCGGCTTGCGCCGCAGCATCGAGTAGTACGCCAGTGTTTCCTCGACCTGCACGTTGTTCAAGTCCAGCCGCCGTGCGATTTCCGCGATCATTTCGTCGCTGATGTAGCCAAATTCATCCTGCGCGTACATCAGCATGGGGATCAGCGCGCTGCGCTTAAGCGGATAGCTGGTTTGCAGCTTTTCAAATTTCATTGCAAGCTTGGGGGAAAGTTCCATGGCTACCTGTCGACTTCTCCGAGCACGATGTCAATCGTACCGATGCACGCGACCACGTCGGCGATCAATCGACCTTCGATAAGCTTCGGCAGCGCCTGCAAATTAATGAATGACGGGGCCCGAAAATGCACACGCAGCGGCTTCGGCGAACCATCGCTGGCCACGAAGCAGCCCAGCTCGCCGCGAGGCGACTCCACCGCCACAAACGCTTCGCCCGGCGGCGGCGAAAAACCTTCCGTGAAAATCTTGAAGTGGTAGATGAGCGCCTCCATCTCCGTCTTCATTTTTTCACGCTGCGGCGGAATAATTCCCGGCGCTTCCGCCTTGATGGGCCCTTCATGCGTGATTTTTTTTATCGCCTGCCGAACGATTTTCAAGCTTTCGCGCATCTCCGCCACGCGCACTAGGTACCGCGCGTAGCAATCCGATTCGGTGCGGGTGGGCACGTCAAAGTCGAATTCCTCGTAGCTCGAATAGGGAAAGGCTTTCCGGTTGTCGTATGCCACGCCCGACGCGCGCAGCGTCGGGCCGGTCATGCTCAATGCAATCGCATCTTCCGGTGAGATGTAGCCGATATCCTTTGTACGGCCGATCCAGATGGGGTTCTGTGTCAGCAGCGTTTCGTATTCATCCACTCGGCTCGGCATCATGTTCAGGAATTTTTGTACCGCCTGACGCCAGCCCGCGGGCGGGTCCAGCGCTACGCCGCCGATGCGAATGTAGCTGGTCATCATCCGCTGACCCGAGAACATTTCGAAGATCTTTAGAATCTCTTCGCGCTCGCGGAAGCAATAGAGAAAGACCGACATGGCCCCCAGGTCGATGGCATGCGTCCCGAGCCACACCAGGTGCGAGGAAATCCGCTGCAGCTCGACCATCATCACGCGGATGTATTGCGCGCGCTTAGGCACTTCCAGCCCGAGCAGCTTTTCGACCGCCATGCAGTACACCAGGTTGTTGCCCAGCGGATTCAGGTAATCGATGCGGTCGGTCAGCGTGATGACTTGGGAGTAGGTCTTGTCTTCGCAAGATTTTTCGATGCCAGTATGCAGATAGCCGAGGTCCGGAACCGCTTTCACGACCGTTTCGCCGTCCAGCTCCAGCAAGATGCGCAGCACGCCGTGCGTCGACGGGTGCTGCGGTCCCATGTTGAGGACCATCGTCTTGGCCGTGCCGGTAACGGTGTCCACGGTTGTCATAGCAGGCTGCTCTTCTTAAAAAGGTCCCCCGTGCTCGGCACGTCGCGGTAGCCTTCCACCGGAAAATCTCTGCGCAGCGGATATCCTTCCCAATCTTCAGGAAGCAGAATCCGTCGCAAATCCGGGTGGCCCTCGAAACGAATCCCGAACAAGTCAAAAATCTCGCGCTCGAGCCAGTTCGCTCCGGGCCAAACGGGCACAAGGGAATCCACCACGGGATCCTGGCCGCTCAGTTTGACTTGCAAACGCACCCGATCGCGTCTGGGAATGGACACCAGTTGGTAGTTCAACTCGAATCGCGGCTCAACGGGGAAGCGGTCCAGGCAGGTAGCGTCCGTGAGCAGGTTGAACTGCAGTTTGGAATCCATGCGGCATCGCTCCGCCACGGAGCGAAGCAAGTTTCGCGGCACTAGGATCGCGGTTTCACCCCGGAATTCGATGACCTCTGCGACAGCCTGCGGGCTCCACGACCGCAAGCACTCGACACTAACATTAGCTTTTTGGCTGGAAGACTCGGTCACAATTTCCAATCCCACGAGCGCCGTTACTTGTTCCAGTCGAGCGCGCCCTTTTTCCAAAGATAAAGATAACCGACCAGGAGAACGGCAATGTAAATCATCATCTCCACAAAGCCGTACCAGCGTAAACTGCGAAAGATGTAGGCCCAGGGGTACAAGAAGATGGCTTCCACATCGAACAGAATGAAAACCATCGCCACGAGGTAGAACTTGACGGAGAAGGGTTCCCGCGCGTCACCTGTGGGTTCCATGCCGCATTCGTACGCTTGCTGCTTGGCCCGGTTCGGCCGCCGCCATCCCACCAGTACGGAAAGCGCTGTCAGCAGGCCGGCCAGGCCAAAGGCAATCAGCAGGTGTAGGAGAAGCGGAGCATAGGTATGTAAGCCAGAATCCGTCATGGTCGAACTGCTATAATATCGATTTAGCGGGCGCCCGGTCAATTCGGGCGCAACAAATCTCTGCGAGGCCTGCTGCGGTTGGCGCGAAAACGCGGGCGGACACCGACATGCCATTTGGTCACAACTCCAACGTGACGGTTGCTGGCGACACTTATCACGTCCAGACCGAAGAGCGCGGGGCCGCGCATGCGCTCATCGATACCACCGTCTATCTGCGCGGGCGCGTACTTCATCGCCGCACGAATAGCTTCAGCGACCTCCTTCCCTTGAATTCCGACCGCGAGCAGGCGCTCAAGCTTCGCGTGGACACGCAGCACCGCAGCGTGGTTGATGAGATCCGCACGGGCAAGCTGCGCTTGGCGCTTCCCAGCGACGGGAAGACGCGAGGTCACACACCGGCTCCTGCCGAATCAGCCGCGGCTATCCATTTGGAGCTGCTCAACGCCAAAACCTGGCTCTCGGGCAAACGCGCCCTGTTACAAATAGCCGTGAACGATCCTGCGAGCAAGCCCGTCGAGCGCGCCACGGTTATGGCTCGCGTGGAAGGCGCCGCGGAACCTGCCGCGTTTTCCTCGGAAACGGGGTCACTCGGGCGCGCCAACCTTGCCTTCGACATGCCCCCTCTGGCCGGTGCTGAAGTGGCGCTCGTCATCGAAGCTTCCAAGGGGAAGGCGCACGCTCAGTTGCGTTTTCAATTGCGCGCCAAGCCTCGAGTGCCTTCCACTAGCTGAGGACGGGAACCCATGCTGACCATCATCGTAAACGGCGAGCAGCGCGCCGCAAAACCCGGCGCGACGGTCAGCGACTTGCTCCACGAAATGAGCCTGGATCCCGGCCGCGTGGCTATCGAACGCAACCTCGAGATTCTCTCCCGCGCGGACTGGCAGAAGACCACCATCCAGGCTGGCGACCGTTACGAAATCGTGCAATTTGTCGGCGGGGGATAAATCCAGTTTTCGTTCCGAACCAAGCGAAGGATCTCAACTTGTACACGTCGGCATGAACCGCGGGTCGAGAAATGCTCGCAAATCTAAATTCCTTTGAGGATGTGGCCCATTTTACGTTTCTTGGTTTTCAGGTACCGGCGCGAGATTTTCGACACGCGCGGCTGGCACGGCACGCGCTCGATAACTTGAATCCCCCCTTTCTCGAGTTGCCGCACTTTTTCGGGATTGTTCGAAAGCAGCCGGATGCGTTTGGCGCCGAGTTTTTTCAAGACTTGCGCGGTAAAATCGTACTCGCGTGCGTCGGCAGCGAATCCTAGTTTTTCGTTTGCTTCTACCGTGTCCATCCCGCCGTCTTGCAATTGATAAGCGCGGAGCTTGTTCATCAAGCCGATTCCGCGACCTTCTTGCGGAAGATAAAGCAAAATTCCCGATGCCGCCTGGGCGATCTTTTTCAATGATAGTTCGAGTTGCGAACGGCAGTCGCACCGCAGCGACCCTAGCACATCTCCTGTCAAGCATTGCGAATGCACGCGCACCAGCGGCGGGGCTTTGCCAATAAGGTTTCCACGCACCAGTGCCACCGCTTCCTCATTTTTTCCGCGGCCTTGAAAACCAACGATTGTGAATCGCCCGTAGCGCGTCGGAAGATCCGCCTGGGCGATCTTCCGCACACTCGTGCCGCCCTTGCTCGAAGGCTGGCTCGGTCGCGAATTCGCTTTCATGAGAAACGAAAAGTATAGCAGGAACCGCAATTCGGCCGGTTTTCTGCCTGCTTGAGCACCTCGTCAACTTGCCAATCGGTGGCCTGGTTGCCAGCCGACACTCCTTTTCTCTTTCGGCAACGCGCTTTACTTCGCTGAGCGGATTGGCTAGCGTTACTTGAGGCGCAGACCGCCATGGATACAGCCTCTTCCGTTCGCGAATTTCTCTTCACGTTGCTGCTGAAGGTGGCGGTGGCATCCTCGTTTGCCGCGCTCCTCGCCCGCTGGAACACCTTTCGACGTGTCTTATTCACCGAGCAGCGCGACCCGGATCAAAAACTGAAATTAATGTTGTTCATGGTGCCACCACTCATTTTGGGCGTGACCCTGCGCCTGATTGGCGGTCCGGGCTATTCTTTCGCGGATTTGTCCCTGGAAGGCGCATTCCTCATGGGCTTGTTGGGCGGCCGCGTCGTAGGACCCATCGGCGGGGCCATTATCACCATCCCGGCGCTCGTGGGTCATGAATGGCTGGCCATGCCCGCGGCATCCGCGGCGGGCTTGTTGGGCGGGCTGATCCGTCAGGCCATTCCCAACAAAGAAGACCTCTGGAATTTCGGGCCGTTCACCTTTTTGAACATTCCCAAGGCCACCGTGCGCTTGTTGCGCAAGGCCGAACTGTCCTGGGAGATGGCGCCGCTTGCGACGTGCGTGGGCCTGGAAGTGGGCCGCGTTGCATTGGTGCTGCTGGCGCCCAAACCGAAATGGCTCTTCGCCATTCACGCCCGGTGGGACTGGTGGCTGATCCTCGCTGTCATTGCGACGTTGATGTCGGTCGCGTCGCCGCTGAAAATCTGGAATAACACGCGCAATGAGATGAACCTCGAGCGTCACCAGCAACTCCTGCTGAAGGCGCGCATGGACGCGCTCTCACGGCAGATTAATCCGCATTTTCTCTTTAACACGCTGAACACCGTGACGGCGCTGATCCGTTTTGACCCGGACTCGGCGCGTGAGGTCGTGCTGAAGCTCAGCAACATTCTGCGCAGGTTGCTGCGCAAGCACGAAACGTTTGTGCCGCTCCGCGAGGAGCTGCAATTCATCGACGATTATCTGGACATCGAGGTTGCTCGTTTTGGCCGCGAAAACCTCGAAATTGTGAAACACGTGGACCAGGAGGCCCTCGAAGCGTTTGTGCCGAGCATGCTGCTGCAGCCGATTGTCGAAAACTGCTTGAAGCACGGGTTGGCGCCTAAAATCGGCGGCGGAAAAATCGAATTGCGCACGATCGACCGGGACGGCCGCCTGAGTATCGAGATTGAAGACAACGGCGTGGGCATTTCCGAGGAAAGGCTGCCGCACGTCTACGTGGAAGGGATTGGATTGAGCAACGTGCGTGAGCGGCTGCGCGTGCTCTATGGAACGGATTTTCAGCTCGACATCCAAAGCCGGCTTAGCGAAGGCACCGTGATTCGCATTGAAATTCCAGAGCTGGTGCCCGTGATGCAGGAAGTCAGGAAGTAAGAAGACGTTATCAGACAGGGGACAAGGCGACAAACGCGCCGCCTTGTTTTCCCGCAATGTGCAACGGGTGTTGTTATCGGCCCCTCCCGGGCTTTTTCACACAAGAGTGGCTTGACAGCGCTGTAGCTGCCGCCTAGAGTGTCGCCCATCCATGATTTCTTTGCGGTAATGCACCAAATGTTTCACCAGCAACATTGTTCGAGATGGGAGACGGCGATGACCAATTGGCATTCGTGGGCTTTGCGCAGCGCGGCTTTGCTTCTGGCCGGATGCGGTTTGTTGAGTGCGCGGATTTATGCGCAGGAACAAAAAGCGACGGCGCCGAAGAGCCCTTCCGCGGCGAAGAAGAGCGCGTCAGGAGCGGGCGCAGCGGCTGGCACGAATGCTCTTGCGGCACCGCGCGGCCAGGAATTGACCGAATCAGATCTTTCCGCATTTCTCGACGGCTTGATTCCGCAGCAGATTGAAAGGGCCGACATTGCCGGCGCCGTCATTTCCGTCGTAAAAGACGGAAAAGTTCTCTTCGAAAAAGGCTACGGCTATGCGGACGCCGAGAAGAAAACGCCAGTTTCGCCGCAAGACACGCTCTTCCGGCCCGGCTCCATCTCCAAGACGTTTACTTGGACCGCAGTGATGCAGCAGGTGGAGCAGGGCAAGTTAAACCTCGACGCAGATGTGAATCAGTATCTCGACTTCAGGATTCCGGAGACTTTTCGAAAGCCCACCACCCTCCGCGACATCATGACCCATCGCTCCGGCCTCGAAGAAACCATCAAAGACCTCTTTGTTGGCGAAGAAAAAGATTTGACGCCTGTCGCTAAGTATCTGCCGTCGCATTTGCCCGCGCAGATTTTTGCACCCGGGACCGTTCCGGCTTATTCGAATTACGCCACGACTCTCGCGGCGTACATGGTCCAGCGCGTCTCCGGTCAGGATTTCTATGATTACGTGGACCAACATTTCTTCAACCCGCTGAACATGACCCGCGCCACCTTCCGCCAGCCACTCCCGAAGTCGCTTGAGCCGTTCATGTCCAAAGGCTATGACCTCGGCTCCGGCAAACCCAAGCACTTTGAGTGGGTGGAGGTTGCTCCAGCCGGATCGCTCTCGGCTTCCGCGGAATCGATGGCGCACTGGATGATCATGCATTTGCAAAACGGGCGTTACGGCGATGCTCAAATCCTTAAGCCGGAGACGGCAATGGATATGCACGGGCGTCAGGAAGGCTGGCCCGCCGGCATGAATGCGATGTGCCTGGGATTCTACGAACAAAACCTGAACGGCCATCGGGTTATCTCGCACGGCGGCGACACGGAGTTGTTCCACAGCGATTTGTTTCTGGTGCTCGATGCGCACGTGGGATTGTTTGTGTCTTACAACAGCGCAGGCCGCCCCGAGCATGGCGATGCGCGCGGCGACCTGTACATCAAGTTTATGGACCGCTATTTTCCCGGCGCGCCCGCGAATGAAACAACCCTGGCCACGGCGAAACAGGATGCGCAAAGTGTCGTGGGTTCCTACAAAAGCAGCCGCCGCTTCGAAACGAATATTTTGTCGCTGACCACGATGCTGGGCGAGACCAAGGTTTTGGCCGATCCCCAGGACAACACCATTTACGTCGAGGCTTTCAAGAAGGAAAACGGACAGCCGCGCCATTTCCGGGAAATCGCTCCCATGCTCTTCAACAGCGTCGACGGCCCGGAAAGAGTCGCTTTTGTGAAAGACGGCAGCGGCCATCGCACCGCCTATCTCGATTTTCCTTTTATCGTGCTTCAGGAAGTGGGCGCCACGCTCGACAAGCAAGCCTTCGATTACGTGGTCATCGGGCTGGGCATTGGCGTGGTGGTTCTTACCATTCTATGCTGGCCGGTGTCGGCGATTCTGCGGAAGCACTACCGGCAGTCGTTGATGCTCGATCCCACCGCCCGAAAATGGCGCCACTGGGCGAAAATCGCCTGCATCATCGACATCTTTTATCTGCTTGGCTTCGTTTGGATATTTAACCTTCTGGAGAAGCTCGAGCTCGGAACAAGTGGCGGCTGGAAGATCCATCTCTTGCAAGTGGTCGGTGTCCTTGCCGGGATCGGCGCGCTGATCACTGTCATTGCTGCCATCAGGTCCTGGGGCGACTCGCAGCAATGGGTTTGGTACAGGATTTGGAACACGTTGCTCGCCATCGGCTGCGTCGGTTTGCTCTGGGTCCTGCTGCATTGGCACCTTTTGAACTTCAATCTTCATTACTAGGAGCGCCCGGCGCGGACACCGAGTCACCAAAAGCCAAACCTCTCGGGTACGCTCGCCATCCCTTTCGAAGGGTCGCCGAAGACTATGCCTGACTGCAATCAGGGGAGATGTCTCGCTGCTAATTCCTGGCAGGCGCGTCTCCGCGAATCTCGGTGCGTTGGGCGGAGTGATAGGCAACCCCATGTTGCTCGAGAAGGGAAATGGCATAGCGGACCGGGATGGCCGCGCCGGGCGGCTCTGTGGATTGTTCCTTGCGTCGGGCGATTGCAACCGAACCGTCACGGACCCAGCGGCCTTCAATGAGGCCGATGACGGCGTGGGAGCCCGTTGCCAGAACCGGCGACCCGCTTTGCCCGAGCACGACCGGATGGCTCAACAGCAGGACTTCCGCGGGGAGCGCAAACTTCTCTAGCTTGGTCTCCTCGATGGAAAGCACGGTACCGGCGGACCGGTCCTCGACAGGTAATGGAAAGCTCTCGGCGTCGCGCAAGCGGGCGGGATGGAGCGACAACGCGACGACAGATTGCCCGGCGACTGCGGCGTCGGAGGCCAACGGCAAGAAACCCACGCGAGAGTGGCCGGAAAAGGGATTGGGGCTGGCGCGAAGAATGGCGACGTCGTGCCCGACGTCGGCGGCGATGATCGTAAGCGGAAGCAACTGCGGCGGGCTGTCTGGACCCGTCACCAGAATGGAGGGCTGGCCCCCGTTCTTGAATGTCTCGAGCACGTGCGCGACCGTCAGGAGGTAGCCCTGATTATTGATGAAGAACGCGTTGCCGAAAAAAGTGTAGTGATATCCGCGCGCCGCAGGAGTCTCGTCGAGGCTGTAAACGACCGGGCAGATCGCCGCGCTCAGCGAGCCATCCACGCCATAGTCATCCGTGGCGGCGGCACCAAGCAGGCCTACCGCAAACGAAATCGCAGGCGATAGTAAAAAGGCGATTCGGAACGCAGCTTTCATAGACGTGGCGCTCTGGCACCGGCCCAGACCCAATAGAAATGTATGCCCGAAGCGGCTGGTGGGGAAGGCCGGAAAAAGTACAGGTGTTCGGAAGGGCTGCGCCAGCCGAGAGTGCACCCTCAGGGCGGTCGGAACGAAGACGCCTCGCGGGTCCCGGAAGACTTGAAGAGGCTCCTGGAGCAGGGTTTCTCCAAAAACCCCTTGACAAGCGGACGGTAGTTTTGGTAATTTCTGAATAGAGAGACATTACAGAAATGAGCGTACACACAAGAACGTCGCCAAATTCCCTCACCCCCGTGGCCCAGAAGTTCATCCTCCACTGGGGAGAGATGGGCACGCGCTGGGGCATCAACCGCACCGTAGCCCAAGTACACGCGCTGTTGTTTCTTTCACCCCAGCCGCTGCCCGCGGATGAGATTGCCGAAACCTTGGCGGTGGCACGGTCTAACGTCAGCACCAGCCTGCGCGAACTGCAGGGCTGGCGCATCGTGCGCGTTGTTCACGTGCTGGGCGATCGGCGCGACCACTTCGAGTCCATCAAGGACGTCTGGGAGATCTTCCGGATCGTTTCCGAAGAGCGGAAGCGCCGTGAAATCGACCCTACGCTGCGCGTGCTCGACGAATGCGTGCAGGAGATCAAGGCTAATCCACAGGGCGACTCCTACACGAGAGAACGCTTGACGGACATGCTGGAATTCCTGACGGCGATGACCGGGTTGTTCGAAGAGGTGATCCGCATGCCTGCGGCCGCGCTGAAGGGCGTGCTGAAATTGCGCGGCAAAGTGGTGACCATGCTTGGCAAAAAAGCCGGATGAGCATGCTCCGAAAGAAGAAAAAATGATTTCCCTGGTGAGTGAATACACGGACGGAAAGGGGCGGCACGCGCGAGGCTGGCTCTTCTTTGACGCGGACTGCAAGTTCTGCACGAAGATCGCGCGTTGGCTGGCGCCCATCATGGAGCGGCGCGGGATGGCTCTGGCGCCGTTGCAGGATCCTCGCGTGGCGGAGTTGCTGGGCCTGTCGCACGACGGCTTGATGAAAGAAATGCAATTTCTGATGAGCGGTGGAAGACGTTACGGCGGCGCGGACGCGGCCGTCGAGTTGGCGCGCGAAATCTGGTGGGCGGCGCCCCTGGTGTGGTTTTCGAAAATTCCGGGAATGATGGACATTCTGCGCAAAGGTTATCGTTGGGTGGCGGCGAACCGCAAGTGCGCGGCGGCGCAGTGCCCGGCGGGGCAGAATTCCCGGTGAGTGTTATGCACGAAAGAAGGCAATGGTGCGGGCTCACTTGCTGCTGCTGTGGATCGCCGGGTTCGTTCAAGTCGCGATTGCATCCGCGAATCTGTTCCTGCCTGCAAAGTTGAACTACCGCGAAAATCTTTCCCGTGTCTCGCCCATCATCCGGCAAATCTTCGTGGTTCATTCGGCCTACATCGTCGGAGTGGTGCTCATGTTCGCTGCGGTTACCTTTGGCTTCGCGGGCGATTTAGCCAGTGGCCGCGGCCTCGGACGCTTTCTCGCCGGTGCCATTGCGGTGTTCTGGTTGGTTCGCGTTCCCGTTCAGCTCCTTTATTACGACGCCGCGTTGCGCAGAGAAAATCGCTCGGGCGGACATGGCCTTCACGGCGGGCGCGTTTCTCCTGGCTGCCACTTACGGCGCAGCCTACTTCGCGCACGGACTGTGAGTGTCGGCCGTGGAAACGACCGTTCTTAATCAAGCAGGGCCTCAGAGAAGGGCCATGGCGACTGCTCGGAACGACTGGCAAGAGGTCGCAAAGAGGGGAAGCGCGATGCACCATCGCACAGACCAGGAATCCACGCAAGTCGGGAAAACCCCGGACAAGACCGTCGTTATCACCGGGGCGTTCAGCTATACCGGGAAATATGCGACGCGCATTTTGCTCGGCCGGCAGTACAGGATTCGCACGCTAACCTACCATCCAGAACGCGCAAACCCTTTTGCGGACAGGGTTCAAGTATTTCCTTACAACTTCGAACATCCCGAGCGCCTAACGGAAACTCTGCGCGGGGCTTCCACCCTGATCAATACGTATTGGGTGCGTTTTCCGCACGGCAAGTCCACGTTCGATGCGGCCGTGCAAAATACGGTGACGCTGATTGCCGCCGCGAAGAACGCCGGCGTCCGCCGCATCGTTCACGTGAGCATTGCCAACCCGTCGCTCCACTCGCCGCTCCGTTATTACAAAGGGAAAGCGCAACTCGAGCGGGCGGTCAAAGAGTCCGGTTTGGCTTACACGATTCTTCGACCCACGGTCATCTTCGGCCTCGAAGACATTCTCATTAACAATATCGCTTGGTTCGTGCGCCATTTTCCCGTGTTTGCGATTCCTGGTGACGGCTGCTACCGCATCCGCCCGATTTTCGTGGAAGACCTGGCGAGGCTCCTCGCCGATGCCCCGGAGCAGGAAGGAAATGCCGTGCGCGACGCGGTTGGGCCCGAGACTTACACCTTCGAGGAATTGGTGAGCCAGATTGCTGCGCAACTGCAATGCCGCATTCACCTGGTTCATGTTCCGATGGCTGCCGCGTATCTGGCCACCCGCGTCGCCGGATGGTTTGTCGGCGACGTCGTCCTGACTTGGGAGGAATACAAAGGCCTCATGGCCGCCCTGCTCGCTCCCGAAGGACCATCGACCGGAGAAACCTGCTTGAGCCAATGGCTGGCCGCGAATCGCGAGGAAATCGGCAGGCGGTACGCTTCGGAGCTTGCGCGCCACTACGCGCGGCTGCCCGCACGGGAGTCGGAAAACCTGAACTGCGCCAACTTTCAATAAGCTTTGGCGTTTATCCTTGAGCGAAGTATTTCTGGGAGGGGCTCCCCATAGCTAGCTTTCTATCCCTCGGCGAGACGGCTCCCCGGCGCTGCGGAAAGCCGTCGTCTGGAAGAGGATGGCCAGCCCGACTCCTCTCGCTCCGCGGAGATTAGCCTGTCGATTTGTTATATATATGTGTTCGGGGAGCGCATGGTGATGAAATGAACGCAAGCGACTTTAGGCGGATAGCGCTAAGCCTGGAAGGTGCCGAAGAGGGTTCGCATCACGGGCAGGCGGACTTTCGGGTGGGAGGACGGATTTTCGCGACCTTGGCGGCGGAAAAGCAGGGCTACGGGAACTTGATGCTGACACCGGAGCAGCAGGCCGTGTTCGTGGAAGAGTTGCCGGGCGTGTTCCGGCCTGTGCGTGGCGGATGGGGCAGGAATGGCGCGACGCACGTCCGGCTTGCCGTGGCAAGCGAGGACGTACTGGCAGGCGCTCTGCGCACGGCGTGGCAGCTGCGCGTACAGAAGAACGCCAAAGCAGGGAAGCCGCGCGTCAGCAAGGAACGAGGCATGACCAAGAACGTTCGCAGGAAGCGATGACTCGAATCTTATGGTGCGACGATGGAATGGCAAGGTTCGGCTGTGGAGAAACCGTCTAGATTGGGGAAAGTCGAGGACAAACGCCGTTTGCTACAGATTCTGATGCAGGAATTGGCAGAGTACACCGAGCGTCCACCCACGTAAGCACGATACGTAACTTGCAAATGGCGCCCCAGGCCAGTTATTCCTGCTCACGCTTCGGAAAGGATGCGCTTGTAGTAGGCCTCGTAGGCGGGGATGACGTCGTTGGCGCAGAATTTTTTCTTGGCGTCAACGCGGGCCGCTTTGCCCATTTCGCGACCGCGGTCCGGGCGTGAAAGAATTTGGATGGCGTAGCGTGCCGCCGCCTGAACATCGCCTGGTTCCACCAAATATCCATCCACGCCATGCTCGACCACTTCGGGCATGCCGCCGGCGTTTGTGCCAATGACGGGAACTTCGCAGGCCATGGCCTCGAGCGCCGCGAGGCCGAAGGATTCAAGTTGCGAGGGCAGTAAGAAAAGGTCCGCGGCGGCCAGCTTTTGATAAACGGCGTCCTGCTTGCCGAGAAAGAAGACGTCTTTCTCGAGCTTGTTCTTGCGTACAAGATACTCGGCGGCGCCGCGGTCGGGGCCGTCGCCGATGAGCACGAGCTTGGCGGGCATTTTCGCCCGCACAAGTGTAAAGATCTCGACGGCATCGGTGAGGCGCTTGACGGGACGGAAGTTCGAAAGGTGCATGAGAATCGGCTCGCCGTTGGGTGCCCAGTGCGCGGCAAGGCCTTTGTCGGCGGCGCGGCTGTACAGATCGCAGTTCACAAAGTTAGGAATGACTTCGATGGGGCGTTTGATGTCGAACTCTTTCAGCGTTTTGCCAAGCAAGTAGCGGGAAATGCTGGTAACGCCGTCGCTTTGCTCGATGGAAAACTTGGTGATGGGAAGATAGCTGCGGTTGCTGCCGACGAGCGTGATGTCCGTGCCATGCAGCGTGGTAATAAAAGGGAGGCCGCGCGGCGCAGCCATCGAGCGCGCGAGCAGCGCGCTCACCGAATGCGGAATGGCATAATGCACGTGGAGAAGGTCGAGAGATTCAGACTCAAAGACTTCGAGCATTTTGGTGGCAAGCGCCAGCGTGTAGGGAGGATGGTCAAAGAGCGGGTAGGTAACCACCTCCACTTCGTGAAAGTGGAGGCGCTCACCGTCGAGGCTCAGGCGGATCGGCGGTGCATAGCTAATGAAGTGGACCTCGTGGCCGCGCGCGGCGAGCTCGATGCCGAGCTCCGTGGCGACGACGCCGGAGCCGCCGTAAGTGGGGTAGCAAGTGATGCCGATGCGCATGGAGGCCGTTTTGTTTGTAATCTTAAGTTCTAAGGCAATGCAAAACCAAAGGCATTTCCGTCACCCGGCTTGAGCTCCTTCGCGCCGGCCCTGACCGGGACGCAGAACGACAATTTGCAAAAAACCCCAGCCAACCAGCAAAACGTCTTTCCCGGCGGGATGGCCACACAGAGCGCAGGTACGATACATCATTTTCTTCTTTGTGCCACCGCGAAGTGCGCCGCTCACAGTGACGCTGCTTGCGGGTCTATCAGCCGGAGTGCTAGAGTCGCGCACCGGGCGGGACAGCGGCCCGATGCGGAGCGTCCTATTGGACGCCCTATTAGACGTTCGGAAGAGGAGAATTGTGACACGACTTGCAGGGAAAGTGGCTCTGATCACGGGCGGCGGTACGGGGATTGGCCGCGCCATCGCGGTGGCCTTCGCGCGGGAAGGCGCGAGCGTGGCCATAGCAGGTCGTCGTTTGGAAAAAGTGAAAGACGTTGCCGCTGAAATAGACAAGCAAGGCATCCGAGCGTTGCCGCTGGTTTGCGACGTGACGCGCGCCAAGGAAGCGGACCACGCGGTTGCCGAAACTGTGAGGAAATTTGGCAAGGTCAACGTGCTGGTGAATAACGCCGGAACGCTGAGTGTTTCGACTGTGGACACCATCAGCGAAGAAGACTGGGATCGCGTGATCACCGTGAACCTGAAAGGGCCGTTTCTGATGTCGCGCGCCGCGCTAAGAGAGTTTCGTAAGGCGGGCGGCGGGACCATCGTGAATATCGGCTCGGTGCTGGGGCTGGTGGCGATGAAAGACCGTGCGGCATATTGCGCGTCTAAAGGAGGCGTGACGCTGCTGACAAAAGCGATGGCGCTCGATCACGCACACGAGAATGTGCGCGTGAATTGCGTTTGCCCGTCCATCGTGGAGACGGAATTGGTGAAGGGCTTGTTCAACGACAGCGAGCAAGGGCGGAGATTGCGGCAATCGCGGGAAGGGATCATTCCGCTGGGGCGCTTCGGTAAACCCGCGGACGTGGCGGAGTTGGCCGTTTACCTGGCGTCCGAGGAATCCTCGTGGCTGACCGGTGCCGCGATTCCGCTGGATGGCGGACTCACGGCATTCTAAGTTGTCAGTTGTTGGTCCTAAGTAGGGAAGAGAGAACTTGGCGAAGGGTCGATTTCTTTTGAGATCGGTGAGAGGCGTACCGCCTGAAGAATTGGAAAAAAGCGATTGGCCATGAAAACCAAGGCAAAACAACCGGTGGACGGGCGCTGGGCCACCGAACTGGTGCGCGAGCGCATGAAAGAAAGTCAGGTAATCACGCATCTCGGCTTCGATGTGGAGAAAGTGGAGAAGGGGCGCGCCGTTTTTCTGTTGGACGTGCGGGAGCACCATAAGCAAATTCACGGAGTGGTCCATGGGGGAATTCTTGCGGCGCTAGCCGACACCACTGCGGCCATCGCTGCGTACAGTGTCGTGCCAAAAGGAACGGAAATCGCCACGGTCGAGCTGAAGATCAACTACCTGGAGCCGGTTCCCGGCGGACGCATTAAAGCGGACGCGCGCGTGCTGCGCGCCGGAAGAAATTTTGTGGTCGCCGAATGCGAAATCTGGAATGAGGACAATTCGCTAGCCGCAAAAGCGCTCCTCACTTTCGGAGCAGCTGCCGGACACTCGATCCACAAACACCAGGAATAGACGAGTTACTCGTCGCCGCCTTGCGCGGATTCCTCTCCGTCCTTATATACGTACTTGATGACGCGCTTGAAGATGAGCAGGTTCGGGCTGCCTTGCCGTGTCAACTTAATGCAATCGCGGTCGTACCATTCGACCGTGCCACGCAGCACCTCGCCGTCTTCCAGGACAACGGCCATCGGCGTGTGAGACTGCATCTGCTTGACCCAGTAGAAATTCTCGGCGTGCGTGATTTCCGGCGGCGCCGGCTTCTTGCTCGGCACCGGGCCATTGTGCGGAGGGCGGGCTGCGCTTGGCTCCTTCACGTCCGGAAACCCCGGACGAAACATACGGCGATTCACCATGGCTGCTCCTTTTAGACCTCAGGGGTGGAGTGACTGTTGGTAAGATGCGCGGCCAACGCGATTGGTTTCAGTGTAATCGAATTAGGACCGCAGAGGCCAGCAGTAATCCCCCAAAAAATCAAAACCGCCTCCTCGAATCGCCCGAAGACGCTGGTGCGAGCGACGCCGCGAGGGCGTCGAGGCCAAGCTGGCGATTCAGATTCCGGCGCGCGCCCGCGTAAAGCTCGTCAAAACCGGCGATGGCGCGAATCACCCATGCAGAATCGACCGCTTGGCTCAATAATTCCAGGTCTTTAGCAAGGTTGGCGTTGCGGAGAACGGGCTCCTTTACTTTGGACGTGAGCTCGAGCAGGTCGGTGAGCAGTCCGTAAAAGACCCCAAGCTGATCCTCAAAGGAAGACCCGCGGTCCTTGGCGAGGGCGGCCGTGTCAGCGAAGAGTTGCGCGAAGCCCTGACCGCGCGCCGCGCGCTCGAGGATGCGCAGGGCGTTTTTGCGGCTTTGCGCGGCTGCGGCAACGTCCATTTCGATGGCCAGGCCCGGGCTGCCTTCGGCGAGTTGTGCGGCGAGCCTGACGTCCACGGGCTTGCGCCCGGTTTCCTCCTTCAGGATTTTCTCCACGGCGGCTTGCGGGAGCGGCGCGAAATGAAACTGCAGGCAGCGCGAGACAATGGTTGGCAGAAGCGCGTAAGGCGAAGGAGCAGTGAGGATGAGCGTGGCTGGGCCGGGAGGCTCCTCGAGAATCTTCAGAAAAACGTTGGCCACATCCCAGCGCATGGTCTCCGCGCCGTCAAGAATGAAAACCCGGCGCCGCCTCATCGGTTGGAAATAGGCCGCGCGCTGCACGGCGCGCAATTGCCCAATCCGCAGCACCGGCCGCGCCACGGGGTTTTTCAGACGCACGGGATCGGGTACGAGCGCCCAGACGTCGGGGTGCGACTGAAGGATTAGGGGAGCGCGCTCAACGGAGGCGGCATCGGAGCTCTCGCCACGCTCGGCCAGGCCCTGCTCGACGAGCTTTTGCGGGTCCGCCAGCAGGGAAATGCGCTGGCACGTCGCGCACTCGCCGCAGAAGTCGTCCTTCATCCGTTCGCAGTTGGCGGCTTGCGCAAACATGCGCGCCAGCGTGAATTTCCCGACTCCGCGCGGCCCGGTGAAGAGCAAAGCGTGCGGCACGCGTCCGCTGCGCAGCGCGCCCCGTAACGCCAGCACAATGCGTTCGTTGCCGAGAAATTCGGAGAAGCCCATCAGCTGCCGCCCTTCATCGCCAACTGAGAGAGCAGCGGCAAAACGGCCCCGGCAACTTCTTTGGCAATGTCTTCCGGGGCACGCATCTGCTTGCGCATAGCATCGAAGCACTCGATCGTGGTCCAGCTTCCTCGTTTCGAAAGAAAATCGTACATTTCGGCGGCGTCTTCGAGATGCCGCAGACTTGCCTCCTGCAGATCTTTTTGCGCGGATGTGTAACTGCGCTGAGATTTCTGAGCCACCAGCCTCTGCGCCCGCACGGGCGGCACGCGGAGATAAACGACGAGGTCTTCGGGCGGCAGGCCATAAATCCGGTATTCCAGGTGTTCGATCCACTCGACGAAAGCGGCGCGCTTTTCAGGCGTCACCCGCGCGGTTTGATGCGCCAGATTCGACGCGATGTAACGGTCGGCGAGAACAATTTGGCCGTTGTTCAGCGCGGTTTCCAGTCTAGGCTTGGCCTCGTAACGGTCGCCGGCATAAAGGAGCGCTGTGAAGTGCGGATCCACGCTTTCGAGGGGGCCGAGCTCGCCGTTCAGAAATTGCCCGACCATTTTGCCGAACCAGGAAACGTATTGCGGAAAGCCCGTCGAATGGACGGAATGGCCCTGCGTGCGCAGCGCGGTAGCCAGAAGTTCGACTTGCGTGCGCTTACCGCTGCCATCGATTCCTTCGATGGCTATGAGTTTTCCGCGAACCGGCATGATGTCGTGACCGTGTATCCTGAAGCGCCGGACGCCAGTCTAACTGGAGAGAGCCCGCGCTGCAATGCGGCGCGGGCGAGACTTAAGCGCCGTGTCATTCCGGGCGGCGCGAAGAAACCGACTTGATTCCCACAACGCCGATCAAAGGGAAACATGCGACATCGCCACCTATGTTCATTCGTTATTCGCCGCTTTCCTCCTTCTTGCCGTCACCTGTAAACTGTCGACTGTGAACCATGGCGCAGCCGTCCATTAAAGAAAATTTTCTTCGGATACAGGAAAGAATCGCGGCCGCTGCAAATCGCGTTGGGCGGCGCCCCGAAGACATCACTCTCATCGGCGTCTCTAAGACCCATCCGGCCATCGCCATCCAGGAAGCCTTCCAGGCGGGCGTGCGGCACTTTGGCGAGAACCGTGTGCAGGAGTGGGAAATAAAGCGCGTTGGCACGAACAATTTGGCTGGAACGTGGCATCTGATCGGGCATTTGCAAGGCAACAAAGCCGCAAAAGCCGCCAAGCTATTTCACACCATTGATTCTCTGGACGATTTAGCCCTTGCGCAAAAACTCGACCGGGCAAGGACGGGGGTTGGCTTTCCCGCCAAACTGCGCGTGCTCATCGAAGTTCGCGTGGCCCAGGAGGAAACCAAGAGCGGCGCGGAAATTGCTGCGCTTCCGGAGTTGGCGGAAAAAATTGCCGCGCTGCCGCAGTTAGAACTCACAGGCCTGATGTGCATTCCTCCGTATCTTCCGGACACGGCACAGGTGCGGCCTTATTTCCGTCGCCTGCGTGAGCTGCGCGACGAGCTGCATGCCAAGCTCGGGCTGCCGCTGCCGGTCTTGTCTATGGGGATGTCACACGATTTCGAAGCGGCCATCGAAGAGGGCGCCACCGAGGTGCGCGTGGGAACGGCACTTTTCGGAGGCCGCACGGCGCTCGCTGTGAAGCGCTGATTTTGAGAGGTTCTTGCAATGGCCAGGTTGTTCACACCGTTTCGATTGCGCGAAGTCGAACTAAAAAACAGGATAGTCGTTTCGCCGATGTGTGAGTATTCGGCGGTGGATGGTCATCCGCAGCCATGGCATTTGGTGCATCTGGGAAGCCGAGCTGTGGGAGGCGCGGGACTGGTTTTCACGGAAGCAACGGCCGTGGAAGCCCGGGGGAGGATCTCGCCTGCTGACACCGGCATGTATCTTGCTTCTCATGTAGACGCATGGCGACCCATCGCGGAATTTGTGCGCAAACAAGGGGCAGTGGCTGGCATGCAGCTCGCGCATTCAGGCCGCAAAGGCAGCACGAAACCGCCTTGGTTGGGCGGCAAGAAGGTGCCGCCGGAAGAGGGAGGATGGGAGCCGGTTGCCCCGAGCGCGGAACCCTTTGATAAGGACTACCCCAGGCCCGGTGCACTCACGGCCGGCGAGGTTCGCGAAATCGTGGACGCTTTTCGAAGAGCGGCGGAGCGCGCTTGCGCGGCGGGATTCGAAGTCCTGGAGATTCACTCCGCCCATGGATATCTGCTGCACGAGTTCCTTTCTCCCCTCAGCAATTTTCGGCAGGATGAGTTTGGCGGCAGCTTCGAGAATCGCATCCGCATCGTTCTCCAAGTCATAGAGGCGGTGCGGCAAATTTGGCCCGCAAGCTTGCCTCTGTTCGTTCGCGTTTCCGCCACGGATTGGAAAGAAGGCGGTTGGGACCTCGAGCAAACCAGCGAGCTGAGCAAACGATTGAAGACCCTCGGCGTGGACCTCATCGATGTGTCGAGCGGGGGAGTCGTGCCCGGAGTACAGATTCCCATCGGCCCGGGCTACCAGGTGAAATTCGCCGAAGAGATTCGAAAGCAGGCGGGGATCGCAACCGGTGCGGTCGGCATGATTACCGAGCCGGAGCAAGCCGATGCTATTCTGAAAGCGGGTCAGGCGGACCTGGTGATCATGGCGCGCGAACTGCTGCGAGATCCCTATTGGCCCCGCCGCGCGGCGCAAGTCTTGGGTGGGAAAATCAAGCCGCCCGTCCAGTACGAGCGCGCCTGGTAGCTTGGCCGTGCTGGAAATACAAGAAAGAAATGGCGCAGTCGTCTTCCCGGTGCGCGTACAGCCGCGGGCGAGCAAGGACGAAGTCGCCGGAGAAATGGGCGGGGCGTTGAAGGTGCGATTGCAGGCTCCGGCCCTGGAGAGTCGCGCCAATGAAGCGCTCATCGACTTCCTGGCGCAACTTTTGAAAACGCCCAAGTCGGCTGTTAGAATTCTCAGCGGCGATCGAAGCCGCACGAAACGCATCGAAATTCGCGGCGTGACTGGGCAGCAGATCCGCGCGCTGCTTGCCGTGGAAGCCTGAGATGACTGCGAACCTTCAAGGAATGCAAGCAGATTTGCGAGCCGCCAAGCTCGATGGCTGGCTGTTTTGCGATTTTCGCGGACGCGATCCCATCGCGCAAAACATCCTAAACCTGCCCAACGCCATGCGCACCCGGCGTTGGTATTACTTCGTGCCTGCCAAGGGCGAGCCCAAGAAACTAGTCCACAAGATCGAGTCGGAATCGCTGGCAGCACTGCCGGGGGACACGGTGTACTACGCCGCGCAAGACGAACTGCACAAAAATCTGAAGAAGATCCTGGGCCGCGCGAAAAAAGTGGCGATGCAATACTCGCCGAAGAACGGGATCCCCTACGTGGCGATGGTGGATGCGGGAACCGTTGAGCTGGTGCGAGGCGCCGGCGCAAGAGTCGTGAGTTCGGCGGATCTCGTGCAGAAATACGAGGCGTGCTGGAGCCTCGAGCAGAAGGAGTCCCATTTCTCCGCGGGAGTGATTATCGACCGCATCATAGGAGGCGCGTTTGGGCACGCGGCAAAATGCGTACGCGAGAAAAAGCCGTTGACGGAGTACGATTTGAAGCAGTGGATTCTAAAAGAGTTTGAAGCGTCAGGAATTTGGGCGGAAGAAGGCCCGGACATCGCCGTGAACGCGCACGCGAGCGACCCCCATTATGGCCCTACCGCGGCATCCGCGGCACGCATTCAGGAAGGCGATCTGTTGCTCCTCGACGTGTGGGGAAAGAAGAAAACTCCGGGAAGCGTTTATTACGATGTGACTTGGATGGGCTACCTGGGTGCGAAAGTGCCGGAAAAATATGCCAAGGTCTTTGCGGTGGCGCGTGAGGCGCGCGACAAAGCGGTCGATTTAATTCGCACGTACGTCGCGAAAGCAAAACCCCTGGAAGGCTGGCAGGTGGACAGGGCCGCCCGCAGCGTCATCGAAAAAGCCGGATATGGTAAGTATTTCTTTCACCGCACCGGGCACAGTATCGGCGAGCAAGTTCACGGAAACGGCGCGAACATGGACGGCCTGGAAACGCACGATGTGCGTCACCTCATCGCGCGCACGTGCAATTCCATTGAGCCGGGGATCTATCTGCCGGAATTTGGCGTGCGCACCGAAGTGAATATCTACATCGATGAAAAAGAAGCGCGCGTGACCGGCGCCGTCCAAAACGAGATTCTGCCGTTGCTGGCTTAGTTCCAGCAGAAGGAAAAAAGAATGTCAGGGGACGAAGGCTTACCGGTTTCTCCGGCAGAAGAAGCGTCTCCAGTACCTCCAGCGCAAGAGGCAAGACGCGAGGCAATTGCTTTCGTAGTCGCCGCGGCGAGTTGGCTGGTGCCGGGTCTTGGTCATGCGCTGTTGAAAATGTGGGGCCGCGCGGTGATCTGTTTCCTGACGGTTGGCGTGCTCGTGTGGGTTGGGGCGGGGATGCGAGGAAACCTTTTCAACTCGAGAGGAAACGACGCTTTTGATTCTTTGGGATACCTGGCGGATTTGGGAACGGGTGGGTTCTATTGGGTGGCGAAAGGGCTCGAGACGAACGGGCCGGATGTTTCGCGCGCCGACGGCGATTACGGAACGCGGTTTCTGGCCACGGCTGGCGTGTTCAATTTGCTGGCAGCGTTGCACGCTTATGAAGTCGCACGAGGTCGTAAGGTATGACGGCGTGGAGCCTGATCGGATTGCTTAGTGCGATGATCGCGATGAAGCTTAGCCATTTCCAAGCGTTGGTGGTCTTTGCTTTGGTGATTTCCATTGCCTTCGGTTTCCTCGGGCGGCGCCGGCCTATTGACCGCGTAAAGTACATCTTATGGACGCTGCTCCTGTTTCTCCTGATTGGCGTGGGCATCGGCTGGGCCATGTATCCGTTCTCTCATTGAAGGCCGCACTCGGGATCTGGCGCTGAGCTTCTCGCGTCCAAATGCATAACGCTCCTGCCGAGCTCGTGAAGGAATCCTGATTCCGGCATGAGGGACGAGTCCGGATTCCTCCGCGTGCGACTGCTTTGCACGGTACGCGAAGTGGCGGCGACAGCCCACACGTGCAGAGCCGAACCGTTTGCTAACGGATTTCATCATTGGGTCGCACGCGCTGGCGAAGGCAAATCGCCCGATGACGCTCGATGCGAAGCGCATTGAAGCTCATCGAGGTGCCACTAGGCAGCCGCTACGTTCAGAAGGAGATTGATGTCGCGTTTGAAGGTAACGAGCAAGGGGCAATCGGCCATTCCCGCATATCCTGGTGCGCCGTCACTGAAGGGCGCCTTCCGTCGCAAGAAGGCCGCGGCGAAGGCGGCTGGTGATCGCAAGGCGGTGAGATAAACGGGCTTGCAAGGGTTCAAATCTCGATTCGCAGGTACTCATCCTCGATTCGCGATTCGATGAAGTCGTTTGGGTTCGTCCAGGCCTCGAAGGCTTGCATCTGCCGACCATCCCAACCGTAAAGCCGAGTTCTCTGCGTATGCTTTTTTCGGGAACGTTCTAGAACCTTGAGAGTTGCTGGGTGTGCACAAACGCAGTATTCCGGTGAGCTTTGACCAGCCTAAGAATCTCACACCGCACTGAGTCGACTGAGTTCATGCCTAGCCCTCCTTTCGTGGCAATTCCAGTCGCGGCTGAGGAAACCCTCGGCTGGGCAGGACTGACGAGACAGCATCGTACCGCTCAACCCAGGTCGCGTCTAGAGCCGGGGTATCTACTGTATCGACTCGGGAGGATCCATGCAAAACCCACACGAGCGCTTTCGAGCGCTCGAGTCCATCGGGCGCACGGATAGGAAGAGATGAACGAGCGGAAGCGAAGGAGCACCTCCGGTTCGATGATTGGCGAGGTACCGGAATCTATGTGGGCACCAGTAACCTAGGGAGCGTTATTGCAGATTCAAATTCCAAACTGTCCCACTCCCGCTCATCTCCCAAGAAACAACTGTCAGGACGCCTCCACCGCTGCGTAACCCGGCTTTGCAAACCGTACCTCAAGGGCCATGGTAGAGACGGTGATCTGGCATGCGCCAAACCGGCTCTGGTGCGCCATCTGGACGAACTCATCCTTACGGTAAGCGTGCTTGAGCAGTACGTGCCGGCAGGTCCATTTTGTGATCCACGCATCGATGCGGCTTCGCCCGCTTTGCCTCACATAAGTATCGATCTCATCGAGTGAGGCATCCTTGCAAAGGTCCACAACCACAGCTTCACACCCGGGGGCGCAGCACGCGATGCATTTCATCCAGAGCCTTAATGGGCTCGGCGAAATTCTTGAAGGCAGCTGAGCAATACACGGAATCAAAACACTCGTCCGGAAAGGACATCGCCGACGCGTCTCCGAGGCAAAAATCGATCTTCACGCCCGCCCTGCGCGCATTGTCCGTCGCGATCCGGACCAGTGTCCGGCTGATGTCCAGACCGGTGATCCTGTAATTTTGCAGCTTTACCAACTCGATGGCGAAAAATCCCGGCCCCGGCGCGACCTCTAATACGCTCGCACCGCTCGCCAGGCGATCCGCGACCGCCTTGGCTTCTCGGCGGAAATCCGCCATGTCGTTCTGCCGAGTGCGTGTGTACCATCGCGCAACCCATCCCTCCATCCCTGCGCCCTTATAGGCCTTTTGATGTGCGGCGTGCATCCACGGCTCCTTTCTCTTTCTGGTATACGCAAGGGCACGCCGGTTTATAACCGCATTCGCTCGACTAACTCCAAGCAGCCCGCTCCCCTTGGCACGACGGTTCCTTCCTTCGCTGCCTGACGCCCGGTGAAAATAGTGTGCATTTGCCGACTCGCAATCGCGCACTCGGCTTGTCATTTGACAAGGCTGGAACAAGATGTATATACATCTTCTATGCCAATAGCTCAAAAACGAGGCGCGGAGGCACTGTTTGACCTGCCATGCGCGTGTCAGCGCTTGCGCCGCGCCACGCGGGTCGTAACGCGGATCTATGACCAGGAACTTGCGAAGGCTGGAATCGAAATCACGCAGTACGGCCTGCTAACGGCCTTGGATCTAACCGGAGAAGCAAATCAAAAGACCTTGAGCGCCGGCTTTGCGATGGACAGTACCACATTGACTCGCACGCTGGGACTCCTGCTGAAACAGGGCTGGGTGCGCGTGCGACGCGGAAGAGACCGGCGCGCCCGCCTCTTTAGTCTCACTCGGGCTGGCCAGCGGCAGCTGGCGGCGGCCGAACCCTGCTGGGCCGCGGCGCAAGACAGGCTGAGGAAAGGGCTTGGGACCGGCGGGTGGAAGGGTATGAAACAGGCAGTGTCGCAAATAACCGAGGCGGCTTTGCTGGCTTAAGAGTTTTTGTGACCAAGTAGATGTATATACATCTAATATTCGGGAGTAAAGAAAACCAGAGAAGGAGCCGTTCATGAAAGCCGTCATCTACCTGCTTGCTGCCCTGCTGCTGGGTACGGCCTTGGTTGCTCTCTACAGCAAGATGTCCGCAGTGAACAACACAATCAGCTCTCCCGCCGTTTCGCATCGCCCGGAACTCGAGTACCTGATGGCCGTAAACAGCGTGGCTCCTCCGCAGGATCCTCAGTTGCTCTTCTTGCTGATGGCCCAGTACGCTAACGCCAACATCCCGGGCGAAGGCGTGGAGTTTTTCTCCGCGCGCCTGAGGGAATTCGGACCTAGCCTTACCGACCTTCAAAAAGCGCTGTACCTGACCGCCATCGCTTTGTTGCGCGCTCAGAACGCCTCTTCGGTCTCGCTGCTGCACCGCATTGGCTACGTGAACGACACCGTGGCGATGCTGGAGCAAGCCAAGCAGCTTTCCGGCGGGCAAGTCTTCGTGGTGAACTGGACCGCCGGTGTCGTCCATGCTCAGCTCCCAAGCCGCTTCCATCAGGAGAAAGCGGCAGAGGGCGAGTTGGCCTGGTGCGTGACGAATGCCGGCAAGGCGCCTCATGCGGGGTGGCTGCGGGAGGTCTATTATCAGCAGGCAAAACTCGCTCTCGCAGACGGCGATCGAGCCAAGGCACAAGACTACCTACACCGCAGCGGATACAAGAATTTCGACCGCCCGATTACGCTCACCACTCCTTTTTCGGAGGACCGAGCAACCGGCCACGCTTTTGCGCCCCGGCGCATAGCCGAGATCCTTCCCGGCCGCGTCTACGTGCTCTCCGGTTTTGAATTCACGGAATACTATTTCGTGGTGTCCGACGACCATCGGGAACTGATTGGCATCGATGCGGGCACGCGCCCGGATTCCGCCAAAGCCGCCTACGAAGCGCTGCAAGCGTATGCGCCCGGCTTGCCCGAATTGACGACCGTCTTCATCACTCATTCTCACTGGGACCACGTCGGGGGACACCGCTATTTCCGTCGGTTAAATCCTCGGTTGAAGTTCTACGCAAGGAATAACTACACCGAGGAGATTGCCGACGCCACCGGTGGTCCGGCCTTCTTCGGCAGGCAATTCTTCGGCGAGCGGTACGACATCGACGACGTGCGGAGCTTCAAGCCGGATGTCACCGTCGACCGCCGCACCGAACTGAGGGTCGGCGGAACCCGCATAGAGCTCATTCCCGTCGAAGGCGGTGAAACCCATGACGCCATGTTCATTGACCTGACGGATCTGGGCGTCCTGTTTGTCGGCGATTTCATCATGCCTTATCTTGGCGCGCCATTCGTCGAGGAAGGAGACCTGCAAGGCCTGTTGGACGCCATCGATATCGTCGTGCAAAAGAATCCGCGGTATCTGCTACACGGCCACGAGCCACTCACGCGGAATTTCTCCTCTCCTGCCATCCTGTCACAGCTCAAAACCGACCTGGCATGGCTGCGCGAGCAGGTTCTGATGGCCATCCGCCGCGGCGATGAGCGTGGTGCGATACACCAGGCCAACCTGATTCCTTCGGCCTTGCTCAACGACCGGCCTGACGTGTATCTGCCTTATCTGATTTTGCGTGAACACGTCATCGACCGCCTTTACGATCAGAACGTCGGCTATTGGCAGCCAGACCTCCAGGGCCTCGACCATCTCACTCGCGCCGACGCCGCCGAGCTTTTGGTTGACTATCTCGGCGTCTCGGAACGACAGCTTGTCAAGACCGTCGAAAGATTGGCCGCGGACGGCAAATACGAACTCGCCGCCTCTTTGCTGGAATCCTCCGGAGGCAGGTTCGATCACAGCCCGTCTGTGGCGAAGGCCAGACGCCTCGTCTATCTCAAGCTGATGGAGAAGCACCAGAATACCGATCCATTTGAATTCATCCTTTATTCCGCCAAGATCGGCGAAGAAACTCCGCAGTTGGCGCTGCCCAAGTGACGGCCTGACCGCGTCGGAGTGCTTCGTTGCAACTGCGCATATGACCCGATCGCCGCCAACCGGCGAGCGAGAGCCTCAAATCCACTCTCAACTCACCTGCAAAGCCGCTCCGGTTTTCAACGGAAAATATCCTGGTGCAACCAGCGGTCGGCTGCATAAACTTCGTTGTAGCATTTTTTTGAGCTGGGGGCTGAACTGTCTCATGAGAACCAGTGACAAACTTCTGTTCACGCCAGGTCCCTTGACGACCAGCGAAGCGGTGAAGCAGGCGATGTTACATTACACGACTTGGGCTCACGGGATGACACTTTCGTCGAACTGATTCAAAGGATTCGACGTCGGCTGTTGGAGATAGGCGGTGTGGAGGACGGAACCTACGAGGCGGTCCTGATGCAGGGTTCTGGCACCTTCGTCGTCGAGTCGGTGATTTCCTCGCTTGTGCCTCGCGACGGGAAATTACTCGTCGCCATTAACGGAGCGTATGGCCGGCGCATGGCTGAGATCGCCAAGACGCTTGCAATCGAGACCGAAGTAATCATCGTCCCAGAGGCGCAGCCGGTGGCCCCGACGCAGATAGAAAACGTACTCGTGCGTGACCCGGCGATCACGCACGTAGGAATGGTCCACTGTGAGACGACAACCGGAATTCTCAACCCGGTCGAGGAGGTGGGTCGGATTGCACGAAGGCTTCAAAGGACATTCATCGTCGACGCGATGAGCAGCTTTGGTGGCATGCCGATGGACATTCGGGGTTGCGGAATTGATTTACTGGTTTCCTCAGCGAACAAGTGTATTCAGGGTGTCCCGGGGTTCGGCTTCGTACTGGCGCGCCGAGCTCTCCTGCTATATAGAGGCCGAGGGTCGCGCCCGCAGTGTCAGCCTTGACCTGGTCTCACAGTGGAAAGGGATGGAGACCGACGGTCAGTTCCGCTTTACTCCTCCGACGCACGCAATACTTGCTTTCTGGCGGACCCTGCAAGAGCTGGAGGCCGAGGGTGGGATCACCGGGCGGGCAAGTCGCTACGCTGAAAACGCACAAATTCTCATCGAGGGCATGGAGAAGCTGGGCTTTGAGCCCTATCTCGCGCGTCAAAATCAGAGCCACATCATCACGTCTTTTCGTTATTTGAAGCAGCCGGACTTCGATTTCAAAAGGTTTTATCATCTTTTGAGTGACCAGGGTTTCGTGATTTATCCGGGAAAACTCAGCGATGCCGATTCGTTTCGCATCGGTACGATCGGGCACATCTTTCCCGAGGATGTGCAAGCCTTGCTCGTCGCCATCCAAAGATCGCTTGAAGAAAGGCGAATCAGTCGGTCGCAAGTAGTACCCGAAGCTTAACCGAACGATGTCCGGCTTGGCCGGCCTTTAAGGAATAGAGATGCCGAATAGACTTTCGCAGCCCACGCAATACCGTGGCAAGTTACAGGCGGTCATCCTTGACTGGGCGGGCACAGCAGTGGATTACGGGAGCTTGGCTCCCGTGCGGACCCTTGAACGAGTGTTTGCTCGTGCCGATGTTGCGTTGACGGACTCCGAGATTCGGCGGGCTATGGGCTTACCCAAGAAGGACCCCATCCGTGAAATTTTGTCCATCCCGCGAGTCCGGAACGAATGGGCGCGGGTCCATCGTAATCTTCCTTGCGAGACCGACGTCGAGCGGTTGTACGACGACTTTGTGCCTCTTCAATTTTCCTGCCTGCTGGAATATTCGGCTATCATTCCTGGCGTCGTGGAAGCGCTGGAACGTTTCCGAATCCGCGGCTTAAAGATCGGCACCACGACAGGCTACACTCGCGAGATGCTTGATTTGCTGGTGGAAGCCAGTAAGAAAGCCGGGTATGTCCCTGATTGCAGTCTTGCGCCGGGCGACGTAGGGGCCGGAAGACCGCTCCCATTCAAGATTTATGAGAACGCCGTCCGGCTGCGGGTCTACCCGTTGCCGGCGATCGTCAAGATCGGCGACACCGCTGCCGATATTCAAGAAGGACTCAATGCGGGAGCCTGGTCGATTGGGGTAGCTGCCACGGGCAATGTGATGGGACTCTCGCAACAGGAGTTTGGGGCGCTAGGGGCGTCTGAACGGGAAGAGCGCCTGGTTGTTGCTCGCGCTGAATTAAGGAGAGTCGGGGCGCACTATGTTGTAGACAGTCTCGCTGATGTGGATGCAGCGCTGGATGACATCGACACGCGTCTCAATTCCGCGGACTGATCTTCTGGAACCTCTGCACGAAAAATCATGATTGGCCCCGCGCCCTCCGACTTGTGGGCGATGCTGGCGGCAATATAGTGTCGTTCAGGCTCGCCCATGGATAGAATTTCCTCGTGACCAAGCCAGACCAAGATCTTTGCTACATGCCGGCTACTGCCCTTGCCGCGGCCATCCGCGCCAAGAAACTCTCGCCAGTCGAACTGGTTCGTGCTGTCCTTGCACGGCTCGACGAGACCAATGATCGAATAAACGCATTTTGCACGCTTACAGAAGAAGACGCTACCAGGGCGGCAAGGCAAGCGGAGAACGCGGTAATGCGAGGTGATCGACTGGGCATTCTTCACGGCCTTCCCGTCTCAATCAAGGATTTGCTCCTCACTCGGGGTGTCCGCACCATGTCAGGTTCGCGCACACGCGAGAAGTACGTGGCGGACGAAGATGCTCCGGCGGTGGCAAGGGTCCTGGCTGCAGGCGGGATTCTTATTGGAAAGACCACAACACTCGAGTTCGGATTCAAGGCGGTTACGGAAAGCCCACTCACGGTCCTCTCGCGCTAGGCACCGATGGCGCCGGCTCGATCCGCATCCCTGCCTCGTTCAATGGAATTTTCGGACTGAAGCCGTCTTATGGCCGTGTTGCCGTGTATCCTCCCAATCCCGTTCCTTTCTTGTCCCACGTGGGCCCGATGACACGGACGGTTCGCGACGCCGCGTTGGCACGCCACGCGAGAGTTCTTTGAACGATTTGAATTGCTCCTCTTACCGACTTTGCCAGTACCTGCATTCGCCGCGGGTCGTAACGCCTCGGAGGGAATGACCGGCACGTCTGGACCACTCCCGCCGTTTCCAGACTGGCTGCCCTTCACTTATCCTTGGAACCTCACTGGCCAACCCGCGGCAACCGTTCCCTGCGGTTTCACCAGAGGAGGGCTTCCCGTGGGGCTGCAAATCGTCGGGCGAAGATTCGCGGATGCGACGGTTCTTCGTGCAGCGGCTGCGTTTGAAGATGCCCACCCTTGGGCTCACAAACGGCCCATGCTTCAGGAACCGTCATCGTGACCTGGGGAGGGGCGCGATTTGATCCCGAATGAACCGCGGACCGGTCGATGTAGTCGTTTTGGGGCCTTGACGATCTTGTTGGCCAAGGCAACGTTCTCCGCTTCGGCATCTGAGATGCCACGCCTGGCGGATCGCCGCGGCACCTTGGCGGTGGGGCGTGACTGGTCGAGTTTCCCTCGGGTTGCCGTTCCCAATACGGTCTCATTCGCCTGACGGTCGCTTCACCCAACTTCGCCGGATCACCAGGCTGGACGAAGCCTTTCCTTCCTCTAGGCCTCATGGTTGAATGGGGGCCCCGCAGGTGACTGACAGTGGTCATCTGCAATGGTGTGCAAAGCTCGACTGAAAAGACAAGCCGGTCGGAGAAAGGCAGCAGACGTGCGCCGCGCAGATAAAACTGGGAGAAGTGAACGGATGTAGCTAAGGACTCTTTGGTGCTGTGCGAGGGAGGATTTGTAGCTACATGGACCGAAGAACATTTTTGAAGAGATCTGGCATGACCGCGTTTCTGCAGCTCTGGCCGCCTTGCCTTTTTGCGAGCAAGACTTTTCGCCGGCGGCGTCCGTCGGATGCAGACTGGCCTTCCAAAGCGGCGTGGAAACGGCTCAACGACGCGCTTGACGGAAATTTGATTCCTGTGGAGTTTCCGATTGACGCGTGCATCAAAGACGCGGACGGTACCGCGTGCAAGAACCTGATTGCAAATATCAAGAACCCGTACTACATCGGCGAGCATCCAGGCCTGACGCAAACCCTGGGATGGGTAGATGCATGGTTCACGAAACCGAGCGTCTTCGCGGTCGCAGCGAAGGATGCAAATCACGTTGCCGCAGCGATCCAATTCGCGCGTGAGAATGACCTGCGCCTGGTGTTGAAGGGCGGTGGGCACAGTTATCAAGGAACCTCCAATGCGCCGGATTCGCTGCTGGTTTGGACGCGCCAGATGCACGACGTATTGATGCACGAAGCGTTTGTTCCCGAGGGCTGTGACGGGAAGCAAGTGGCCCAGCGCGCGGTGACCTGCGGGTCCGGTGCAATCTGGATGCAGGCGTACGATGCCGTGACCACCAAAGCCGGCGCGTACGTTCAAGGCGGCGGATGCACGACGGTGGGCGTAGCGGGGCTCGTGCAAAGCGGCGGCTTCGGGAGTTTTTCAAAGCATTATGGGACATGTGCCGCGGGCCTACTCGAAGCGGAAGTTGTGACTGCTGACGGAAAGATTCGGATCGCGAACGCGTGCGCGAATCCGGACTTGTTCTGGGCGCTTAAGGGAGGCGGAGGGGGCACTTTCGGCGTGGTGACCAAGGTGACGCTGCGCGTGCACGAACTTCCCGAGTACGCGGGCGGCGCGATTTTCCGGGTCAAGGCTTCTTCGGATGACGCGTTTCGCCGGTTGTTACGCTATTTCGTCGGTTTTTACCGCGAAAATCTCTTCAACGATCATTGGGGTGAGCAGGCGCACATCGGCCCGGACAATGTGCTCGGGCTCAGCATGGTTTCACTAGGACTGAGCACCGAAGAAGCGAGGAAAGTCTGGCAACCCTTCTTGGACTGGATTGCGCGTTCCCCGGGAGTTTACACGGTCGAGCCAGGAATGATTCTAGGCAGCATGCCCGCGCGGCATTGGTGGGACGTGGCGTGGAGGAAAGAGCAGCACCAGCACGTTTTCGATTCGGACGCGCGACCTGGCGCGAGCGAGAACAACGTGTGGTGGACGGGCGACGGGGGCCAGGTAGCCTGGACCATCTACGGTTTCGAATCACTCTGGCTGCCGGCATCGTTGCTCGGAGATGACTTGCAGGAGCAGCTGGCGAACGCGCTGTTTGCTGGTTCCCGCTACGAACTGATCGAGCTGCATTTCAACAAAGGGCTCGCGGGGGCGCCTCGCGAGGCTATCGAAGCGGCGAGAGATACGGCGACGAATCCGGCCGTGCTGAATGCTTTTGCGCTGGCGATTGTCGCGGACGGCCAAGGCGGGTATCCAGGGGTACGCGGCCACGAGCCGGACGTCGAAGCCGGACGAAAATCACGCGAGCGGGTTCATGGTTCGATGAACGAGCTGCGCACGCTGACGCCAAACGGCGGATCGTATGTCTCGGAAAGCAATTTCTTCGAGAAGGACTGGTCGCATTCTTATTGGGGCAGCAATTATGCGCGGCTCGCTTCGGTGAAGAAGAAATACGACCCGACAGGATTGTTCTTTGTACATAATGGTGTCGGCTCGGAAGAATGGAGTGCGGACGGCTTCACTAAACTCTGAGCCGCAAGAGGCGTCTGGCAAATGGCTCCTCACGCGGAGGACCGTTGTTAGGGCGCCGCGGATTGTCTATCCGTGCGGATATCATTGAGACTTTCGCAGGCGTGTGAGGAGAAAATTGTGCCTAGAATTGTGCTTCGCTTAACAGCAGGCCGTTTTCCATCCATTGCTGAAGAACCCGTACTGGTAACTGGAATTGGGAAAGCAGTTTCGCCTTATCGGCTGGAATTTTCTGATTTGGCAAAATCCGCCGCTCACTAAGACAGGACCAGAAGTGGCAACGCTAGTGCGGCACTGTTACCATTAGCGGTCGTGCCTCCCTAGAGGCAGATCTGGGGACGCGACCGCTGACATCGACATGGCAAGCGACTCCCGGGCCCCTCGTAAGCCACCTGCTGATGAATCGGTTGACAGCAGCACGTCGTCGACACAGCCATGGAGACCGAAGGCAAATCCATGGTTGATCGCAGTGGTAGTGGCAATGGCGGCTTTCATGGAGGTGCTCGATACGAGCATCGCCAATGTTGCGCTTCCCTACATGGCCGGCAACCTTGGTGCCAGCAATGACGAAAGCACCTGGATTCTGACCTCTTACTTGGTTTCGAACGCCATCGTATTGCCCATCAGCGGCTGGTTTGCCAGCGTCCTCGGACGCAAACGCTTCTTCCTATTGTGCCTGGTCATCTTCACCATAAGTTCACTGCTGTGTGGCATGGCGCCGAGCCTGGGGGCGATTATCTTGTTCCGGGTGCTACAAGGCGCAGGCGGAGGTGGGCTGCAGCCCGTGGCACAATCCATCTTGGCCGACACCTTTCCTCCCCAGCAGCGCGGTCTCGCATTTGCGCTCTACGGCATCACCACGATCATCGCCCCAACCGTCGGCCCCACTTTGGGCGGATGGATCACCGACAATTACACCTGGCGTTGGATTTTCTTCATCAACCTGCCGGTAGGAATTCTTACGTTGTTCCTGGTACTGCGACTGGTGGAAGACCCGCCGTGGATGAAGCGTCTCACGGGTGCGGCAGTGAAAATCGATTACATCGGCGTGGCCTTGCTGACGCTGGGAGTAGGCGCGCTCCAGGTGATGCTCGACAAAGGGCAGGAAGACGACTGGTTCGGCTCGCATTTCATTCTCACTCTGGCGGTCCTCGCAGCGGTCGGCCTTGTGTCGCTGGTCATGTGGGAATGGTTTCAAAAACAGCCTATCGTTGATGTGCGACTTTTCAAGAACATGAATTTTCTTGGGGCGAACGCGATGATGTTTATCCTCGGCATCATGCTGTTCTCCAGCTTGGTTATGATGCCTCAGTTCCTGCAAACCCTGATGGGCTATACGGCGGAGTCTGCAGGTCTGGTACTCTCGGGTGGCGCGCTTGTCCTTCTCTTCCTCATGCCTGTCGCAGGCGTGCTCGTGGGCAAGTTCCAGGCGCGTTACATCATCGGGTTTGGCTGGTTGGTGTTGTCGCTGGGAATGTATTATTCGACGCAGCATCTCGACTTGGACATCAGCTTTTGGACAGCCAGCTTTCTGCGGGTGGTGCAGGTTTTTGGGCTTGCTTTCCTTTTCGTGCCCATTAACATCGTGTCCTACGTTGGAATGCCTGCCGATAAGAGCAACAGCGTTGCCGGCCTCGTGAATTTCATGCGAAACATCGGTAGCAGCATTGGCACGTCAATGGTGACGACGCTGATTGCACGGCGCGCGCAATTCCATCAGGTGAACCTGGTCGCTCACACCAGCCCGGGACAGCCAACATTTACGCAGTCGGTCGAGGCTCTCGCCGCGCAATTGAGTGCATCGGGCCTGGAGGCTGGCCAGGCGACAAGCCAGGCTTATGCGCGCGTGTACCAGGCGGTGATTGGCCAAGCCACTACTCTCGCTTACATCGATACATTCTGGGTTCTATGTCTGGGCGCAGCGATTATGTTTGGTCTGTCCTTTGCGCTGAAAAGGAATAAGCCTGGAGCCGGAGGGGAAGTCGCTGTTGGATGAGGATCGCTGTAGTCCGGAAATGCAAGCCGTTTTATAAAAATGGTAAAAGCGACACGCTCCTCGGCTGAGGGACTCGAAAGCAGGGATTCGTAGCGGAAAAGTAAGCGAGCGATTTATGGCCATCCGAGTGATCACGGTCGAACGCGAGTACGGAAGCGGAGGCGGCGACATTGCCGCGCAGCTGGCAGCCAAGCTTGGTTGGAAACTCTGGGATCAGTTACTCACCGAGGAAATCGCGCGTCGCTTGGATTGCGACTGCGCTACCGTCGAAAAGCATGAAGAGCGAAAAGATCCTGCCTACTACCGGCTTCTTAAGTCCTTTATGCGTGGAAGTTTTGAAGGCAGCTTGAACGCGCCGCGTCTGAAGATGGTCGATACAGAATGCGTTCGTGAAGTCGTGCAAAAGCTCCTGCCTGAAATCGCTGTGGAGGGCAACTGCGTGATTGTCGGACGAGGGTCGGCTTATTATCTGAGCAAGCGGTCCGACGCCTTTCATGTTTTCATTTACGCACCCTTTCAAGAAAGGGTGCGACGTCTCCAGGCCGCCGGGAAAAGTGAGAAGGAAGCCATGGAACTCGCCGAGGTTGTGGACCGGGAACGCGCCGACTTCATAAACAAATATTTCGACGTCGACTGGCCCGGAAGACACCGATTTCACCTGATGGTCAACTCCGGAATGGGAAATGAAGTAGCCGTTGAGATCATCCTCGAGGCGCTTGCCCGTTACACCAAGGAGCGCAAGTGGTCTACGGCGGCGCGTTAGAGTAGGTTCAAAGGAGGATAACTATGGCAACCCCGGGAACCGCACCGGGCAAAATCCCAGAGCCGCCAAACCCGGAGCAACCGGAGACTTCAGTCGGAGCCGGAGAACGGGCAAGCCTGTCTCGCTTACGGCGCTCGAAAACACGGATGCGAGTGCTAATTTCGCTTGTCGCGCTCGTTGTTGTGGCGAGCTCGCTACTGCTCTACCGCTATCTGCTCGCTTGGGAGTCCACCGATGATGCGCAGATTGACGGTTACATTTATCCGGTTAGTTCCCGTGTATCCGGCTACGTGACTCGCGTGGTGGTGGACGACAACCAGTACGTCGAAGCGGGTACCGTGTTAGTGCAGCTTGATCCCAAAGACTATGAAGTAGCAGTGGCCAATGCCAAAGCGACACTGGCGAACGACCAGGCCAGCGCCACTGCGCTTCGCACAACCGTTCCGATCACCTCGGTAAACACCTCGAGCCAACTCTCCACGGCTCAGGCGGATGTTGACAACGCCAAGGCCGGGCTGGTTGCGGCCGAGCGGGGTTTCCAGGCTGCGGAGGCGTCCCTTCGGCAGGCCGAAGCCAACGATCTAAAGGCCCAGGATGACGTGACCAGGTACAAACCGCTGGCAGAAAAGGACGAGATTCCGCAGCATCAGTACACGCAAGCGGTGGATAGCCAGAAGGCCACTGCCGCGGCGGTCGAGGCCGCCCGTGCGGCCGCGGCTGGTGCGGAACAGGCGGTGACGCAGGCGCGCGCTCGCATTGCGCAGGCCGAAGCCGAACTGCAGTACGCAGAGACGCAACCACAGCAAATATCGGTGCAGCGGTCGCGTGCCCAGGCGGCGGAGGCGGAAACCGAGCGGGCCGCCGCGATTCTTCAGCAGGCCCAACTCAACCTGCAGTACACGAACGTGGTAGCGCCGGTGAGCGGGATTGTGGGGCGGAGATCGGTCCAGCCGGGGCAGAACGTAGCGCCTGGCCAACAAATGATGACCATCGTTCCCCTGGACAGTCAGAACGTTTGGGTGACCGCCAACTTCAAGGAAACGCAGCTGAAGCACATGCGTCCGGGGCAGAGCGTGAAGATCTCGGTCGACACGTACGGCAGAAAATATGAAGGGCATGTTTTGAACATAGCCGGCGCCTCTGGGGCGCGCTACAGCTTGCTACCGCCAGAGAATGCGACGGGAAATTATGTCAAGGTCGTCCAGCGCATACCCGTGAAGATCGTGTTTGAAAAGGGACAGGACCCGGAGCACCTGTTGAGACCCGGAATGTCTGTGGAACCGAGCGTAAAGGTCCAATAAACCGAAAAGGGCCTTCGCTGGCGGAATAGGTTTGCCTGCGAATTGACCATTCAGACGCTCAGCACCGGACAAGGAGCGCCGCGAACGAGCGCATAAGTAAGATCCCGCAGGCGACCGATCGCGCCGGATTGCGAACCCCTTCCCATCACCAAGACATCCGCACGCAATCTGCGCGCTTCCTCGGTCAACATCTCCTTGATCGCGCCAACAAGGATCCTGACCGGAGCGTGCGAACCGGCGGCGCCTTGCAGCTCTGCGATGCGGCGGCTCGCTCCATCTCTTTTCGCTGACTCGAGGTGCTCCTCAAGATCCAACTGGAGTGGCGGGTCGGGAGCGCTCGCGGGAATCACATGAACCAGCGTGAGATTCCCACGAACCGCTTTCGCCGTCTCGCTGGCGTAGCGAATGACTCTTTCCGAATCCGGGCTAAGGCCGATTCCGCAGACCAATTCGCGATGTTCGAGCTGTCCAGGGGAGATGGTTTCGGCGTGCTGCGTCGTCAGTACCGGACAATCGGCTTCGTTCAAAACCTTCGCGGTCGTGGAGCCAAGCAGTGTCCGGCGGAAGAAGCCGGCGTGGGTAGGCATGATGATGAGATCAAATCCGTTCGTCCGGGCGAGGTGAACGATTTGTCGCGCTCCGTCGCCCGACAACAGGATTCTCGGATACTCCTCGAGCGGAAACTCAGACTTCAGGAACGAGTTCAGTTTGTCGCGGGCAAGGCCCTGCTGCTCTTCGGCAACCTCTGAGAGTGGGCGTACATAGAGCTGGACCGCGTCGCGACTGTAGAGATCGAATACATAGACAAGTGTGACTCTGGCCCCCAAGATCGTCGCCGCTGTCTTCACATAGGGCGCCATAGCAACGCAAGACGGCGAGAAGTCTACGGGGAACAGAATGTTTTGAATCGTGGACATTGCTTCGACTCGCACGGCCGATTCCGCCTGCTAGCTTAACGCCCTCCAGCCTCCTCTCCTCTCAATGCGAGACAGGTCGACGCTGCCTTAGCAACGAGCTGGCCGCGCTCGTCTGTGACCTCGCACTCGACGTAGCCCAAGTTCCTCCCGCGGCGCACCACTTTGCCCTCTGCCCTGAGATTAGCCTCCCAAACGGGACGGAAGAAATTGATCTTCAGTTCCACCGTTGTGAAGGATTCTTTCGGGCCAAGGGTGCTGGCGAACGCCATGCCCATCGCGGCGTCCGCAATGTCGCAAAGAATTCCTCCGTGGAGCGTGCCCATAGGGTTTGCGTGCTGAGGTCCGGCGGCCAGCGTGACCGTAGCCCGTCCGGAAGCGATCTCCTTAGCTTCGAACCCGATCAGACGTGCTACTGGCACGTCATTCGCTTTCGCTCTCGTTCTAAAGTCGGCTTTTACGGGAGAGTCCGGAGTGCTCATGACTTTGCCGCCCTCCCCTTCGATTCCGCCGCGCGAACGTTGGTTTCGAGATATTCTTCAAGATGACGGCAGGCCAAATGGCGCGGATTGTCCTTACGCTGCAGACGGCTCACCATCAAGCTCCCCTCCAGGGTGCTGACAATTAACATGGCCAATTCCGAGGAATCCACATCTCCGCTAATCTCACGTCGTCGGCGACCCTCTTCGATTATGGATCGCAGGCGTTCAAGCCAGGAGCCAAGTGCCCTGCGGGCTTTCTCGCGCAGCCGGGGGTTTCCATCGTCGGAATCGATGGCGGTGTTCAGCAGTGGACATCCTCCCGGCACCAGTCCGGCACGCCGGTCCCGAAAGTTGCGTACGATCTGCTGCAAACGGTCCACGGTATTCGAGATGGATTGCGTACCTTCAAGTCGCGTATCCAAGGCCAGCTTCCAGGCGTAATCGAAGGCCTCTGCCGCAAGTTGTTGCTTGCTTTCGAAATGCCTGTAGATTCCGCCTTTTTCGAGCCCCGTGGCCTTCATCAGGTCGGATAGGGCAGCCCCGTCGTAGCCTCTCTGATTGAAGATGGGCGCCGCCTTGCGAATAATTTCCTGTCGCGTCTGTTCGCCTTTTCGCATTCCCCCACTCCCGCCGGCAGATGCTGTGCGACCGATTGGTCGCTAGCTGCATCATACCACAACGTTAGATGAGACCGAACGGTCTCTTGTCGCATCAAAGGAGGCATTGAGGCTGACATGAGTATGAGTGCTATAGCCGCCTCCCTTCCGTTCCCCGGGGCGAGGGCCGAACGGTCCGCAGTAAATCCTTGGATCATCGCGATCACGGTTACGCTGGCCACCTTTATGGAGTTGCTCGACACCGCCATTGCCAATGTTTCCTTGCCGCATATCGCCGGAGGTCTCGCCGTCAGCTACGACGAAAGCACCTGGGTCCTGACCAGCTATCTGGTGTCGAATGCCGTGGTTCTTCCGCTTTCCGCATGGCTGAGCCGGGTTTTTGGACGCAAACGCTACTATATGCTTTGCGTCGTGCTCTTTACTTTGAGCTCTCTGCTCTGTGGACTTGCGCCTTCCTTGGACTTGCTCATTCTCTTTCGCGTTCTGCAGGGTGTCGGGGGAGGCGGATTGGCTCCCGTGGAGCAGGCTATCCTCGTGGACACTTTCCCTCCAGCGAAGCGGCCCGCAGCGTTTGCGCTGTACAGCATGGCCATTGTCACGGCTCCGGTAATCGGCCCGCCACTCGGAGGGTGGATTACCGATAGTTGGAGCTGGCGCTGGATCTTCTTTATCAACCTACCGATTGGGATTCTCTCTTTAATTTTGACCAGCCGGGTCGTTTCCGATCCGCCGGAATTCACTCGGGAAGTCGTGGCTGCACGGAAAGATGGCAGGTTGCGCATTGATGGCCTCGGGATTGTCCTCATTGCCCTCGGATTCGCGTCCCTCGAAGTAGTTCTCGATCGTGGCCAGACTTTAGACTGGTTTGAGAGTCGCTTCATCGTCCTGTTCTTTTCGATAGCCTTTTTGTCATTGGTTGCCGCAGCTATCTGGGAATGGCGTCATCCCGACCCCGTAGTGGAAATCCGTCTGCTCCGGGACCGCAATTTCGCAATCGCCAACGCTTACTACTTTCTTTTCGGGTTCGCCCTTTTCGGATCAACCGTGTTGATTCCTCAGATGCTGCAAGGCCTCTACGGCTACACCGCGACCGATGCCGGACTGGTTCTCGGCCCCGGCGCTTTCGTCATTGTTGCTTTAGCCCCGTTGGTTGTGAGGCTTTTCCCGAAAGTTGGCGTCAAGGCGATGATTTTCATCGGCTACGTCATTTTCGCCATCGCCATGTGGCAGTACGCCAGCATTGATCTTGGAACGGACTATAAGCGCATGGCCCTCCTCAGAGCACTCCAAGGACTCGGTATTGCTCCGCTCTTTGTGCCTGTGAGCCAGCTGGCATATTCCTATCTGGCGAAAAATAAAAACAACAAAGCTTCGAGTATCACCAACCTCTTCCGGAACCAAGGCGGGAGCGTTGGGATTGCCTTTGTGACAACGCTTCTGGCAAGGCGAACGCAGTACCACCAGTCCGTTTTGGTCGCGCACGCCACGCCTTTCGAGCAGCGCTATCGGGAGACTCTCGGTGCATTATCCCGGTACTTTGCGACACACGGGTTCACCAACGCGGACGCCGCTTTGCATGCCAAAGCGCAAATGGCGCGAATGATTCAGGAGCAAGCAGCGTTTCTTGGCTTTCTCGATTGCTTTTGGGTGCTGGGCTGCGCCTGCCTGATCGGCGCACCGTTGGTCTTCTTTATTCGCAAAATCAGGTCGGCTGGTCCTGGCGCCGCACACTAACGCGAACGGACCGACGGAAGGGGGCTCCGGAAATGATTTGGGGAGTTCCAAGCTCTGCAGTCCGTGCTGGCTAATCCCAGCCGCGAAGCATGGTCGGAGTGCTCAATATTCGTCCGACACCTCTGGAACGCAACGGCCTTCATTGCAATCCTTTCTGCAATCGCGTGGTATGGGACCGGAGAAGTTCTTCCTCGAACCAATGCCGCCTCTCATCCGCAGCGAAGTCGAGAGCCTGAGCCAGCGTCCTCGGAATAACGCTGGTCGGCATCGCGGTCCGATCATCGCAAGCAGCCACAGAGGAAGGCTGCTCCCCTTGGCACGGAAGGCTAACAGCGCGGGCCGATACGAGAGGACGAGCGAAGTGATATAAGAGCTGTAAGTTGATTTGACGGAGGTTCCTCGATGGACGACCGGACGGCGGACCAGCCACCTATTAGGCCGGAACAACGGAGGAGCAGCCGTTTCTCTGTGGTTGTTCCTGTAGAGGTGAAGTGGCAAGAGCCCAGCGGCAAGATCGTCAAGCAAGCCGCCCAAGCGAAGGAGGTAAACGCCCAGGGTGGTCTGCTGGAGATGAAGATTTATCCCTGGGTCGGCGGCGACCTGGAGCTGACCAATCTACTTTCAGGCCAAACTACTCAAGCACGCTTGGTGGGTACGCGTCGTTCCAAGGATGGTGCTTTTCTTGGGGTTGCCGTCGCGCTTGTGGTTCCCAATGAGACTTTTTGGGGTGTGAATTTCCTGCTCAGGAAAACAAGCGCCGAACTTGCCAAGATCGAGCAAACAATCAAATCCGGCGGCGTAGAGCATCGCATACTGAGAGAGTTCCGCGACGCGCTGGATTATTTACGCAAAACCGCGTGGGCGGTTCAGGAATGGCAGGAGCGGCAGCTGCAAAAGCGCGATCCGCAGACCGTGCTCCCGTTGCTCACTACGGAGCGCATTCGCCGGGCCACGCAGCTCAACAAAGCAATCGAGACGGACCTGGCCACCCACGAAGCAACCGGCGAAACCACGGGAATGGATGAGTTCTTACGATCCGTCGAGAGCCTGTACCAGCGCGTCGCGGATCTGCGCAAAGACGATGAAGCTGAACGCTGACCACTAGATTCTGAAGCCGCCGCTCCGCACTCTCTTCCTCTCTCAAAAGTGCTTTTCGCTAACGAGACCAAGGCCGGACGCATTTTGGATTCGTACCAACGCCGCTGGCCAAAGCGGCTTAGAAGACGTGACTGAACATATGAAACGGCCGACTTAGTTATTTAAGCAGGTCGGTTGCGTATCTGACAGGAACAGCGAGATTCGAACCGCCAAAGCCCCTCAGTATCGCGAAATTGATGCCAATCACTTTACCGTCTCTGTTAAACAGGGGCCCACCTGAACCGCCTGAGGTGGTCGCCGCGTCATACACTATCTTGTCTTTTAGGATGTCGCCGATGTGTCCCTGCGTTGTGGTCGGCCGGATCAGCTGCTCGGAGGCGATCCGCGACATGACCTGGCTGACGTCTTGCGCCCCGCTTGCAACTTTCTGCACCACATCGGAATTCGCTCGCGCGAGAATGCCTTCCACACCAGTGGGATAACCCATGAGGACCACAGCCTCTCCTGTCACGCTGGCTTCTCTTCGAGCATCGAGTTCCAGCAGTTCCGCATGAGACGGCGGCGGAGTTTCCAGTTTCAGTGTTGCCACATCCGCCTCTGATGAAATGCGACCAAGCTTTGCCTGGATAGCCGCGGCCTTTCCCGGAAAGTAAGCCTCGTAAGACAAAACGTAGGGATCAACGCCCTGTTCGAGAAGCCGCTTCAATTCATCGTCCTGCCACCAAGGCTCTGCAACGTGATGGTTAGTGAGGATAGTCCCATCAGCCCGCGCGAGAAAACCTGTGCCGAAGGCGTCCACCTGAAGAGGCGGTCCGGCGCCGCCCAGATCGAGTTGTGCCATCCCTTTATCGTCAACCTGTGGCTTACCGTTCGCGTCGACCGCGACCTGAAGCGGCCTTCCAGATTGTTTATCTACGAATCCCACCACGACGTGCAGTAGACACACGCTCGGTCCATATTTGTGAACCACGGTCTCCGCGATTTTGTCTTCCTTTTCCAACTGGGCAAGGCGGCTCTGTGTGTCGAGGAGTTGCCTCTTCAGGGCATCGGCGTCCGCGCTATCTGCACTGGCCACCTTCTTGCGTAGATCTTCGGATTGCGCCTTCAGAGAATCGCGCGCCGTCGAACCAGAACCCGAGCCCGTTTCGATCGAACCGCGCGCCTGCTCGGCGCGACGCAGCAAGTCACCTTGAGGTTGCAGGCCGCTATTCAACCGCGCAATTTCCGCTCGTAGCTGCAGGGTGGCCTTCCGGCTGTTACGGGTCGAGACAGCCACGAACACTGCCGCGAGAACGGCTGCGGCGCTAAGCGCAAAAAGCGCGGGAATCAGCCACAAGCGCCGTTTACTTGCGGGGACTCCGCTCAAGGATTCCACCGCAATATCTGCGTAGCGCTCTCTCTCGACCGCATACTTCAGCATTGTCTTGAGTTCTTCTTCGGGTCGACGTTCCCTGAACTGAGTTCTAATCCTTGCGGCGAATTCAACCGCATCGAAGGGAAACGAAATGACGTCGTCGGTGCCAAGGTCCAGGGCGCGGGCTCGCTCCAAAGCGCCTCCATGGACAACCATCACGACTTTGAGAGACGAATCGGTCTCCGGGCGGGCTTTGAGCTGCGTGATCAGTCCGCAGCAGCTAAGGTCAGAAGGCGTCGCTTCCATTACCAAAACTTCGGGAGATAATGCAAGGACTCCCTGTACAGTCAACCCGTTCTCTGTGGCGATCTCGTAGCCTTGGCCGGCCAAAGCGGGTTGGACTGCTTCGAGAGAGGCTTCGCCGAGATTAAGAAGTAGGACGCGCATCACTTGTTGGATGCAAGGTCACGCTACTTGGGTGCGGCACGTGTCAGCCATTGTCTGGCTGCCTGACGTTGATGATGGCCCGAGTTTCCCGGATACGCGAACCAACATTTAATCTGGAGTTCGGGTGGGCGGAGGACCTAGGCATTCAGCTATACTCACGGCGCGAACAACCAGTACCTCACAAACGACCAAACCAGTGTACCCGCTAAGCAGAAGGCCACTACGCAAGCAGCCAAGAGCTGATTGCCAGAGATACTTAATTCGCGCCTCATGGTGCCACGCTCGGTAACTACGGGCGTTGGCTCTAAGCGCTTCGGGAAATTCGCGTCAGGCTTGGCACTCCCGGTGGCCTGTTTGATGATTTTTCCGAACTCTTTATCGTTCAGGGCCTCCGGCGAACGAGAACCGGCGCATGAGCTGACAGTCATTGTTGCTTGAATCTTTCGCGGAAAAGTCTTAAAGCTTCCGACCGCGTCATCTTCTTGACGCGAATCGTCTGACCGCCGCTTTTGGACAGTGGTCTGCGAACCAGCCTTGGGTACTGCGTGTGGAACAAGCGACGCAAAATCCCGCTAGCGATCCCACAGCCCGTTTCCGTCCCGCGCGGGCTATGATGGCAAAAGTGATAGCGCTTGAGAAACCGGAAGAAGCGATTGCGAAGCCTTCCGAAATGCAGGAAATAATGGATCCACGCTTCGCCGACATAGCTTTCGACGACGCCCGCAAGGAGAACCGGTAGAGTGTACACAGGAAATAGGAAGCTGAAAGGCGCGGCCACGAAAAACAGAGGCAAGAAATCCTTCAGCTCCTTGCTGAAGAGCCCTCCGTCGAAGGGGCTTTCATGGTGCCGCTCCCGGTGAAGAGGGTCGAGCCGCCCGTGAAGAAAGCGGCCGTGGTGGGCGTAGCGATGAAAGAGGTATTCGACCAGACTCCAAACTGGGATGCCCGCCAGATAAAACATGATCCCGAGCAACGGGTGCCTGCTGCTCAACATGAGTAGCGTCACGATGAGCGAGTAAACAGCGTAGAAAACTGTAAGCGGATAGAGTCGCCGGCGGGCAATGCGGGACTGTCCGCGTTTGTACGCTTCAAAGGAACCTTCGATCGGTCGATAGTCAGTTAGGGCTGGCGCCAATCCCAGAGACACAAATCGCCTCCAAAGGAACAAATCCCCTTCCTTGCTGAACATCCCATGCTTGGTCTGGCTTATTCAAAGCTGCCCGTCACGCCCTGAAAGCCGTGGCTGGCTTGCTTCAGGAGCCAACGCATGACGCGCGAGACGCAGTAGCAATAGGCTACGTTGTAGCCGAGCGTTGAAAAACAGTGCGGCTCGCAGCCCTGCTTCATCTCTTCGAGTTGCTTCAGATTGAACTTCTGGTTTTCGATGGTTCCCCAATCGTATCCGGCGTTGTACATGGGAAAACAAGGCGCGAGTGTTCCATCCGTGCGGATAATCAGCCAGTTCTGGCCAGCACGGCAGCCCCAATGTCCACCAACCCCACGCATGAAGCCCTTCATGTTCTGCAGGCGAGGAACGGAGTCGACCATCTTCCAGCCCTGACGCTGCTTGTCGATGAGCCAGTCCAATAGGTCATCGACCACGGGGAAGTCCTCCGGGCGGATGTAGGTATCGTTCTCATGCAAGTGTTTGAAGTGGTCCTGTTCCATCATCGGCGCTTCGTTGATGTGAAACGTGATAGAGATACCGTTCTCGTGCGCGATTTTGGCGAGTTCCTTCACGTCCTCGATGTTTGTGCGGCAGATGTTCGTATTAAAGAATACCGTGTACCCGTAGCGGTATTGCCTTCGCACAAGGTAATCAAAATACGATCGGACGTGCTCGAGGGCCTTGGGCAGGCCAGGTTTTTCCCTGATCGTGTCGACGGCAAAATTGATGGTGGCGATTCCCGCGTCAGCAAGGCGGTCTGTTACTTCCGGCCGCAAGAGCCGTGCGTTGGTTGCCAGGTAAACCCAGAAGTCTTTCTTCGCAGCGTAATACACGACCTTATGAACAAAATCCGGACGCAGGAGCGGCTCACCCCCGGTGGGCGCGAGGACCCGGCAGGGCGTCGAGTGTAGCCAGTCAATCGCGCGCCGCGCAGTGTCTTCGCTCATGCCCTTGACGCGATTGTCATAAGACCAGCAGTAGTGACAGTCAAGATTGCATTTCCACTCGGTGAAAAGGTAAGCGATGATCGGCTGGAAGTCTCCCGGAAGTACTTGGGACTTGAAGTAAGGAAACATCCAGCCTTTCATGGTCTTCAGGATCTTGGAAGCGGGCCAGTGGCGCTTTCCTGTGCGAAGTACGGCTTCGTGCGCCGCAATGTCTTGCTCATCGAGATCGTGAAACAGTTCCGGATGTTGCGGGAACACGGCGGTCGGCAACGCCGCTTGCCTCAGGGCTGGTGCTCGGGGTATGGCTTCGCGTGAAGGCTGTTGCAGAAGTTCGTGTAGAGGGACGTCGAGCCGGAACGGCTGACTGGGCAAAGTAGGAAACTGCTGCACTTCAGACATACCACCTCCGTTCTCGGAAGCCGTTTAACGTCTCTTGCGCGTACCAAACTTTGATGCTTGCTGCACGCAAAGGGGCGCAAACAGTTTGCATTGGACCGTTCGGTCTCCCCATGGCGAGGCAAAACGCCATGCAGACACCTCTTTGCGAAAAGGGAATCCGGCATGTGGAGTAATAGAACCGTCACTCGGTGTAGCGCAAGAGAAGCACTCCCAAAACGATTAACAGGAGTGGCCAGGACTTGGTGAAAATGGCCTTCCAAGGGGTGGGCAACTCCGACAGACCTTTAACAACGCCAATACCGCCGCCGGCGATGGCAAAATGGAGATGCTCTGCCTGAACACGCCTCATCACCGCCAGGTGGTCGACACTATGCATCCCGCCGTGGTGCTCGTGAAAGAGGAGCATCACGGACCCAAAGACGGCTAGTAACGGAAATGCCCAGGCAGCCCAGGCCGATTTCAAAACGCCGCGAGTGCGCTGTATCTCAAGAACGCCGAGGGTCAGTAGCACCACGGCAAACACCTTGTGCTGCAGATCTTCCCCATTGTGCGTGAGGCCATACCACCAACTCTGGGGACCGAAGGGCCACAGCTCTGTGTCGCTGAAGACGAGGAGGAATACACCGCAAACCAGAAAACAGACAGGCCATGCAAAGCGCGTCCAAGTTCGGTGTTGGCCAAGGGTGGTTTCGGCAAGAAGGAACAGACCAGCAAGGACTACCAGAAGCCCGGCCAGATGGTGGTTAAACTCACTCTCCTCTTTGTCCCGGACGGCAATGGCCTGTTGTGACTGGTGATTTGGGGTTGCGTCGCGCATTGGCATGGACATATCCATGCCTTGGTGTCCGGCATGGACAGCATCCGGGGGGCCCGCGTGGGCTGAGGCCTGCGGAGTGCCAAATACAAACAGAACGGCGACGACGATGCAAGCCGCTAGGAGTTGTCCGATGCTGGTACGCCGAATCATGCGACCTTCGCTATGCACGACACACCTCGGCGGCCGCCAGTCTCGATGCCGGACGGTCGAAAAATCTGCCTTTGCTAGCACGCCACGTGCTAGCACGTTTGATTCTCGATCCTGGCAAAGAGACACACGAAAATTTTGGGGGAAACTCGTCCTTGTAGTAGGTGCGGTTGCGAGTCGCGTTAGCGGCAAGACCACGGCAAAAAACTTGTATCTTTCCATTCCTGTCGAGTGTCTAAGGGGATTGGAAGACGTTCAAACAGGCGTAGGTGCAGACAAATCCAAGTTTTGCCCTGGTAATCGGCGCTTCTCAAGGGCTTGGGAAAGTGTTGCAACTGAGTGACCGGAAGCTTCCCGTAAACCCGCTTGTCAACAATGCAGGTTTCGGTGTCTCGGAGAGATTTCTCGGACTCCCCGTTGAGAGTCAGACGCCAAGGCTGCAGCTGAAATAGACCGCCGTCGAGCTCACGCATTCACGTTGCCTTCGTTCGTTGCGCATCCCCCGGCGAGGGATTGCCGTGGTAGCAACCCTAGCGGCCAAGGCCGCTCAACCAGCCTCGCCAAGGCGTGAGAGGTGTAAGCATAGTGGGAGCAACGAGCTGATGGCCTCGCAGTTGTGCATGCGGTAGCGCGAAGATGCCCAATAGGGATACCCTAGGGTCCCGCGAACCAAATCGGAAGAAAGAAGAAAGAAGAAAGAAGAAAGCCCTATGCCGGCGATTACAACGAAAGATGGCGCGCGAGTTTATTACAAGGATTGGGCGCAGGTCAGCCCGTGGTTTTCAGTCACGGCTGGCCACTCAGCGCGGACGCTTGGGAGGACCTAATGCTCTTTCTTGCCGGCCGCGGCTTCCGCTGCGTCGCCCACGACCGTCGTGGCCATGGCCGCTCCAGCCAACCCTGGAACGGCAACGAAATGAACACCTACGCCGACGACCTTGCAGCCCTCACCGAAGCGGTCGACTTGAAAGACGCGATTCACGTCGGCCATTCTACGGGGTGCGGTGAAGTCGCTCGCTACTTCGGCCGTCATGGAACTAAGCGCGTCACCAAGGCTGTCCTCATCGGCGCGGCGCCGACGCTGATGCCGAAGACGCCCGCGAATCCTGGCGGCTTGCCAATGGAGGTGTTCGACCAGATCCGTGCCGGCGTGCAAGCTGATCGCTCCCAGTTCTTCAAGGACCTCACCGTACCCTTTTACGGGGCCAACCGGCCGGGCGCCAAGGTCTCGCAAGGCTTGCGCGATTCGTTCTGGCTCCAGGGGATGATGGCAGGACACGAGGCCGTCTATGAGTGCATCAAGGCTTTCTCGGAAACCGACTTCATGGAGGATTTGAAGAAGATCGATGTGCCCACGCTGATTCTCCACGGCGATGGCGACCAGATCGTTCCCATAGCGAACTCTGAGCCCCTTTCCGCGAAACTCGTGAAGGGATCCTCTCGTAAAGTCATTCCAGGCGCGCCCCACGGCATGTGTTCCACGCTCAAGGACCAAATCACCTCCGAACTACTGGTGTTTTTCCGGCGTGCGCACCGAGGCTCTTCATAAAATTCCCTACAGGAAAAGGAGAAGTCCCATGGTGAAAAAACAGATCGATCCAAAAACTACCGAAAGCGACAGCGCCCAGCCGCGCTTTCATCAACGCGCTGCGGAGCTACAGGCCTATGGAACGGTTAGCCACGCGCTTCCGCTCGAACTGGAAGAGCCCGTGCGCCTGGAAATGACCGAGCAACTCAACAAGCTTCTTGCCGACACCATTACCCTTCGCGATCTGTACAAGAAATCTCATTGGCAGGTTGCTGGTCCGACCTTTTATCAACTCCATCTGCTTTATGACAAACATCACGACGAGCAGGATGAATTGGTTGACTCCATCGCTGAACGCATTCAGCTCCTCGGCGGCGTTAGCATCGCCATGGCCGCGGATGTAGCCGAGACGACGCAGATTGAGCGGCCGCCCCGCGGTCGCGAAGAAGTGCCCGTACAGCTTTCGCGCTTGCTCGATGCTCACCAGGTCATCATTCGTACTGCCCGAACGCTCGCGCGCCGGGCTTCCGCCCTGGGCGATGACGGCACCAATGATCTGGTTATTAGCGAGGTGCTGCGCACCAACGAACTTCAGGTCTGGTTCCTGAGCGAACATCTCGTCAACGTTCCACTGGTGGAAGTAACCAAAGCAGCGACAGCCGGTGGAGCGTAATAAAAAGCAACTGGGAGTAGGGTTGAGAAGAGCAATCTAGGCGCCTGGCAAAGGTCGCGGCCTACGCAGCGTGCGGTTTTGTCTGCACGTTACGACACGGTGCTTTGGCCAAGCCCATCGTTATGGTGCCATTCAGCTTCCATGCCGCGGCAATTCACAGTCCGGAAGGTGCGGATGGCGCAGAGATGCCCGGCCGAGACCGTTTCTCGACGCCCCGTCTGCATACCATTACAGGCCGAGTGGTGGCGGACCAGGCTCATGGTGAGTCATGAACGAGCACACGAGGGGGACAGCATTTCCGAAGCACTTTGACGGCAAGCGCTTCTTCAATCCAGATGCTCCGCAAGTGCCCGGCTTTCGTGACGTCATTCGATGGAAGCTGACGAGTCGGCCGGAACCGTCGCCCAGTTTCATTCCGGACGTCGAACCATCCCAGCCGCCGCCCCGCGTGAACGGTAACGCACTGCGCGTCACTCTCGTGAATCATTCGACGGTGCTGCTTCAGCAAAGGGGTTCCAACATTTTGACGGATCCTATCTGGTCCGAACGAGCAAGCCCGCTTTCCTGGATAGGACCACGACGAAGAAGAAAACCTGGAGTGTCGTGGGAGGACCTGCCGCCGATTGATCTTGTGCTAATCAGCCACAACCATTATGACCACATGGATCTGCCGACTCTGCGTCGGTTGGCGGCCCGAGGAGGTTCCACGTTCATTGTTCCTGCTTGCGGGGCTCGGCTACTTCGCTCGAAGAACATCGGACCGGTTCACGAACTGGATTGGGGCGAGTCATTATCCCTGCCAAACTTCACCGTACATTGCGTTCCGGCACTGCACTTCTCAGCCCGAGGAATTTGGGACCGCAACTTGACGCTGTGGTGCGGATACCTGATTGAATCTCAGCAGCGACTCGTCTATTTCGCGGGAGATACGGCATTCGGACCTCATTTCTCTCAGATCCGAGAAAAGTTTGGATCGCCGCACGCTGCGTTATTGCCGATTGGAGCGTACGAACCTCGCTGGTTCATGGCTAGCGTGCACATGTCTCCTGCGGAGGCGGTGAGAGCCCATGAGATCCTGGCCGTCAAAACCAGCATCGCAATCCACCACGGCACTTTCCGGCTCGCGGACGACGGCCTCGACACTCCCAGCAAAGAACTCATCGCTTGCCAGCCGCGCGAAGGCTTCCGGGTTCTCAAAAACGGACAGTTTGTGAACCTCTTATGACGATCGACAAGCACACCTCGCACTACTAGTCCTAGCGTTGCTGAAAAAGTCGGAAATTGTGTAACAAAGCAGCGCGCTGTGCGTCCAAAGAGGCACAAAGGGTCCGGAGCGCGTAGCGAGTTGAATCGGCTTGGGGCGCCATGACGGACTCCTCCTTGGTACCAGTGCTTTGACTCACGAGTCTCTGGCTAAGAATTAACCGAGTCCGGGTTAGAGCCAAACAGTTCAGCGAGAAAATGCTGGATAGCAGTTGCGGAGCGGGTGTCGCTCGGCGCGTGATACGCAACGCCTGGGAGTGCGGGGCTGTGCTTGTGAGTAAAGCCGTGCATGGCACCGCCATAGATAATCAGCTGCCAGTCGACACCTGCCTGGTTCATTTCTTGAACGAACCGTTTCGCCTTCTGACATTTTCCTGCCGAAATTCCGACTCGCTCAGCCGAACGATCTCGTACGGGGTTCCATCTTTGAAACGGCGGGTAATTAGCGCGATCCGGTTACCGAAGCGCTCAGCGGTCTCTGTGTCGCCGATGCTCGGCGCGTCTTCATCGGCGTTGCTTTGTCCCATTGCACCTACCCAGGTGCCGAGCCGGTTCAGATCAGAGCGCGCACCGCCGCTCCAATTGTTTCCAGGCAGATCGCCCACCCCCACCCGAATCATGCCCAGCTGCATCGCGAATACGTTCAGTTGCAACAAGGTCGAGAGTTTGTCGCCATTCTGAGAAGTCGAGTTGGTGAACCCGACGGCAATCTTGTGTTTCCACCGCTGCTCGAGCCAGCGTGGTCGAAAGGCGGCCTCCAGGAATGCCTTGAATATCGCCGATCCACTCCCCATATACGTGGCGCACCCGAAGATGATCCCGTCACAACGGTCGAGTTCGGTCATCAATGTTTCATTCGCGAAGCGTCCTTCAAAAACGTCGCTCCCCTGGATCTCCAGGAACTGCGCGTTTGTTCCCTCGACTGCCTTGATGCCTTTGAAAATCGCGTCGGCAAGCACCTTGGTGTGCCCGCGATCCGATTGGAAGACTACTGCCACGCTTGCCATGGGAGTTCCTCTGGTTCCGCCAGCTAATCATTCCATTGCGGGGCTCTTGTGCTGATAGGAGTGGGAGGCGTGATGGTTGCCCAGCGCTCGACAATCTTCTTATTCGCAAAGCGCCACATGACGAACCCATGGAATTCAATCCTTTGCCCGTTGCGGCTTCCCTGCCCGTCCACGAATTGCGAATGACGACTTTGTCTTCTTCCGCCAGAATATCTTCTATGGCGACCTTCAGGTCTGGCCAACGTTTGTAGGCGGTTTCCATCATCTTCTTGGCAGCCTCCGGCCCGACTTCCACTCCTGTCGGCTCGTCGTGGTCCAAGAAGTCGGTGCTGAAATTCTTGAATGCAACTTCGGACTTTTTTTGATTGACGAATTCTTCAAAATGGTCTCGTACGAACTGCTTCATCTCTTCAAGAGTTAGCCCGGGCGCGCCTTTCGCTGGGATTTTCATGTCAGGTATAACCGTCCGTCTCTCCTCGAAACGACGACGCACGGGACCAAAATGTGGCGATGGCCGCCGCTTTCGTCGTCAGGAGCGTTCTTACTGAGGGCGCCGCCATTCCTTGCAGCGGGCGCCCCAGGCGCTCGGCGAGCTGGTGGCGGGCGCGCCATACCCTCGCTTTCAGCGCGTTTTCAGCAACGCCGAGTTTCTTGGCGGCTTGCCCCGTCGAGTAACCTACCACGTGACGCAGGAGGAGGGCGATGCGCAGACGGGGTGAGAGTCGGTCGATGTTCTTGTTGATCATCTCGCGGATTTCAACGCCCAGGTAAATCTGCTCCGGATCCGGCGCTGGGTCGGCAAAGCGTCCAATCCCGGGCAGCTCGTCCTCCTGGAGGATGTCAGGAACGCCGAGCCTTGATGCTACGTCGCTTCATGAGCGCGGCGTTAATGACGATGCGTGTCAACCAGGTGGAAAACTGCGAGCGTTCTTCGAAGCGTTTAAGATTACGGTGAGCGGAAAGTAGCGCGTCCTGCAACGAATCCTCGGCATCCTGTTTGTTCCTGAGGATGCGAAATGCTGTTTGAAACAGCAGACCCTGATAACGGCGAAAAAGAGCTTCCGTTGCGCGTTCATCGCCTCGTCTGCCGGCAAGGATCAATTCGGGTTCATTTAATTTTGCCGTCTCTGCGGTTGTAATCGCCATGTCCTTTGCCTGGCACCCCCTCAAAGTGACTTCCACCGAACTCGAGCAGCAATTCAGACACCACAATTAAGAGATTGAATCCGTGGACCTTTTCTCCATCTCGCGTGTTGGTTTCCGACAATTGCCGGAATCCGACAGACGGCCGTTTAATCCAGCGCGGCTCCCGCCGTCGCGTTGACCACCGTTCCCGTCAGCATGCGCGCGCGGTCGGAAGCGATCAGCACCGGTGCATTCGCCGTATCCTGGACCGTCGCGGGGACCTTCAGAAAGTTGGACTGCGCGATTTGTGCCATCGCCTGGTCCTTTGTGAGGTTCAGTTTGTCGGCCAGCAAGTACATCGTGTCCTGAATGGACCGGCTGTCGGTGTTGGCCAACGTTCGAAGGCAGACGACCCTCACTCCAAAGGGGCTGATCTCGAAGGCCAGATTCTGCGTGAGATTCTCGATTGCGCCAAACGCCGCGCCGATCGCCGTCGCGCCTGGAACGTGTGCCCGAGCCGGGCTACCCGTAACGAAAATGATCACGCCGGAGTGCTGCTTGATCATAAGGCGCGCCGCGGCGCGGGCGGTGATAAAGCGCGACTTTAGCATCGTCGCCAGCGGCACCATGAACTCTTCAATCGGCAAATCCACGGCATTCTTTCCGTTTCCGTACTCTTTGGCGAGAGGGCCGGCGGCATCGAGGATGATGTCGACCTTGCCCACCTGCTTTGCGATGTCATCGATATATTGGTTGACAGCGGCATCGTCGAGCGTGTCAATTACCGTTGCGTGCGCCCTCCCGCCATTTGCCGCGATTTGCTTGGTCACTGATTCAACGCCCGGCTTCGTGTGGCCTGACAAGAAGAGTTCGGCACCTTGCGCTGCGAACTCCTTGGCGACGGCAGCTCCTATTGAGCCGCCAGCACCGAACACAACAGCGTACTTTTCCTGCAGGATTTGAGTGCTGCTCACGTGATCCCTCTTCGTTCCATGACTTCCACTTCCATTCTCAAGACGTTTGAAACGCTTTGGGACGGACACCTTTTTTCACGCGGAATCAGGCCGTTCGGAGAAAGGCCGGATCGGTGAATCCGGCCTGTCGGCGCACTTGTCGCCGAGGCATTTGCGAAAAGCGTTCGGTGCGCGATTCCTTATATGGGCGCAACTCTGGTTTTGTTTAATAAAAAAGGGTTTCATTTCTGCGTTTCGGAAATTCTATTGCTGGTCCTGCTTCTTCAGCCGACGGGACTCCCCACCTTACATGCACCGATGCGTTGTTCGATGAATCGCCGTTCCATCGGGTTACGCACGAAGGTGAGTGCGGTCAGGAAATGTTGACGCGCGACTTCATGCCTTCCACTTCGAAACTCAAACTCTCCAAGCGCGGCGTGATAGAAAGGATAGCTGGCCAGGCGGTCTGAATGAGCAATCTTCCGAATCTCTTCAAGGCCGCGCTGCGGACCTTCGCGTTGGGCTGTGGCGATGGCGCGGTTGAGCGCTACGACTGGTGAAGGGTGAATGGCCATCAACTGGTCGTAGAGCGAAACGATCATTCCCCAGTTCGTATCCTCGACTCCATGCGCGGCTGTGTGAACCCACGCGATCGCGGCTTCCACGTGATACTCGGTCAGTTCCGGGCCCGTCGCTGAAAGATCAAGCTGCCTCTGGCCTTCGGCTATGACACGCACATCCCACCGCGAACGGTCCTGTTCGAAGAGCGGCCGCAAGTCGCCCGCCGCATCCACGCGCGCCGGCAGACGCGCGGCATGGAAACACATCAGCGCCGAAAGAGCACGCGTCGCCGGCGTGGCCGCAGGCGAATGGTCGAGGAGAAGCGCCGTGAGACGCATCGCTTCCCGGCACAGCTCGGCTCGCACGGCCGACTCGGGAGACGCCCCGTGGTAGCCCTCGTTAAAGAGAAGGTAGAGCGCACGTTGCACGGCCGGAAGGCGCACGGACAAGTCACCCTGCCCGGATACATCGAACAGCCTCTTCGATCCTGCCATTACTTTCTTTGCCCGTGAAATGCGCTTCTCTATGGCGGCATGGCTGCTGACGAAGGCCCCAGCGACCTCGTCCACACTGAAACCGCACAAGATGTGGAGCATAAGCGCGACTTGGGCCTCCTCGGGAAGGCGGGGATGGCAGCAGGAGAACATCATGCGAAGCTGGCCGTCATGGATGGCAGGCGCCCCAAATAGCTCCTCTACGGCAGGCGCGAGTGTCCATTCACTATCAAGCATTCGCCCTAGTTCGGGCGCGAACGTGCGAGCCGTGCGTTCGCGGCGAAGAACATCCAGCGCGCGGTTCTTGGCCGTGGCCATGAGCCACGCGGAGGGGTTCTCCGGCACACCGTGGAATTTCCACACTTCCAGCGCGCGGCAGAAGGCGTCTTGTACGACGTCCTCTGCCAGCGCCAGGTTGTGGATTCCAAAGATGCGCGTCAACGTGGCGACCATGCGCCCCGATTCGCGCCGGAACAGATGATCAGTGGGCTCCATCACATATTCAGCTTCATCACTGGACGTACTTCTACGGCACCATCAACATCGAGGATCGGACAACCTTTTGACAGTTCAACAGCCTGCGCCAGATCGCGGGCCTCAATAAGCGTGTACCCGCCGACGATGTCTTTCGCCTCGGCAAACGGTCCATCCGTCACCGTCTTCTGCTTGCCTTTCACCAGCTTGCCCGTCCGCTCGAGCGGTTGCCCCTGGTCTTTGACATGACCGTTCTGGCCAAGCTCCTTGAACCAGGCCATCCACTTCTGCATCGACTGCTGGATTCTCTCAGGGGATCTCCCGCTTTCCCCGCCGCGATAAAGAAATACAAACTCGCTCATGGTCATCCTCCTTAAGTTGCTACTTCTAACCTGTAGACGTTTGACGCGCGAAGCTGCGGACATCTTTTTAAAAGAAGTTCGGCTGTCTTCGGGTGCCACGTCCTATCTAGGGTTCTTGCGCCGGGCATAAATGAAATGCCTCACTTCGGCTGGATTTGCTGCAAACCGATCGACGCGTTCCTCTATTTCGCGGTCCGCCTGGGTCAATCGCGTGTGCTGCCGCAAATGTTCTCCCCACGAATCGACGATAAACGTTTCGAGGTAGCGTGTCGGTTGTTCGGTATCGTAATAAACGGCCCAGCGCGACGCACCATCCCGCCGCCGCACCCGTGAGAACTGCTCAAGGGCCATGAGGAACTCGTCCGAGTCCTTTGCGTCGATCTCATATTCGACCGTAACCAGCACCGGCCCCTCACTGGGTTCTGTTGCTTCCACCAGTCTCGGCTTTCGCCAGTGGTCCCAGGTCGCGAGGTCTGCCGTCGCATCGGGCAACCGCGAAATCAGAATCAGCACTGGAGACGCCGCTGTGCCGATGGCTGCCGCCACCAAGGAAAACTGGGTGCCTCGGTGCCCGGCGACATATCCCCAGAACGCGCTCCCGGCAGCCCACGAGCCCATATACACCAGCAGAAAAACAGCCAGCGCCCTTGCGCGGACCCAATCCGGCGCAACGCTCTGCATTACCGCGCTCATCAGGGACATCACCGCCGTCCAGGCTGCTCCGCCCAACGCAATGGCGACGGACAGCGGCACGACGGACCTGAACGTTGTCGTTGCCCACAGCGCACCCGCAAACAACGTAGTTCCTATGGCCAGCGTGGCCTCCGCTGATAGCGACGATCGCACGCGCTGCAGCGCCATTGCTCCGACGACCGCGCCACCGCCGAACACCGTCAGGAGCAATCCATAAAGCGTCGAACTGCTGCCGAGCGCGTGCGCAACGGTAGGGAGCAGCGCCCAAAAGGCACTCGCGAAAAACATAATGGAAGCGATTCGTCCGAGAACAGTCAACATCTCAGGCGCGTTTCTTGTGTAACGAATCGCCGCGCGAGTTGCACCGCTCAGAGTCTCTCGAGGCAAACCACTCTGGCGCGCTGGCCGCTTCCATCGGGCGATGACCCAAAGCACAGCCAGAAACGATAGTGCATTCAACGTGAACGCCGTCGCTACGCCAGCCACCGCAATCAGGAATCCTCCCAGGGCGGGCCCAATCGCACGCGCCAAATTGAACTCAATGCCGTTCAGCGCCAAGGCGGGCAGCAAGTCTTCTTGGGGAACGACTTCAGGCAGGACCGCGCGCCACGTCGGGGCTTCCAGCGCGTCTCCAATGGCAAGAGCTAGCGTCAGGAGCAGTAGCAGCCACGGTGTAATCGAGTGCAGCAGAGTCAGTACTGCGAGTGCCGTCGCAATGCACAACATCCACGCTTCTGTGGCTAAGATCAGCTTCCGCCGGTCGAAGATATCGCCGAGCGCTCCCGCAGGCAGCGCCAGCAGAAAGAAGGGCAACGCCGAAGCAGTCTGAGTCAGAGCTACCAGCAAAGGCCCCGCGCCTTGCGACACCAGCAACCACGCCGCGCCCACGCCCTGCATGAACGTGCCGATGTCGGACACCAGGTCGGCGATCAATAAATTCCGGAACATCGGCAGGCGCAAGGGCCGCCACGCTGTCCGTTCTGAGGTGTTTTCGTTTGGGCGGATCTGGGACGCGCTGGTAGCCTCTGCCTGTGCATCCCGATTTTGCGGGTGTTCCGCCATCCCGTTGGGACTTTACACCACTGGGGAATGGTGGTCTGTAGGGTTCGATTTGACTCGGAACCGTCCGGCGCGCAGCTAGTGAGCGAGGGCAGAGAATGATGCCGCCTGATTCACGCGTCCGAAGTTGATCTCGATTTCAGCATATTGCGGAAGGCGGACATAATAAAAACAGACAGCCGGTGATCCTGCGCCCCTCACCTTTTGACCACAAGTCCTGACGCCTTCCTGGTTTCCAGCTTGCCTAAACGTTCTGGTCTAGGAGGAGCTGAGGACGAGGTTCGCAACCGGAGAGCTCTGCCGCTCTTCAATGAAAATCATGTGACTCGGTTTCTGCCGCGCTAATCACAATGGGCATCACCTGCGAGGCCTTGATCGAAACCACCTGGTCCTGATTTTGCAAAATACCGTCGATTCGAAGAAATTTCTCGCGATTGATGATCAGCCGGTGTCTCTCATACAAGTCCGGATGGACAATCACATTCGCAATCCCGGTTTCATCCTCCAGACTGAGAAACACGAAGCCCTTGGCCGTTCCGGGGCGCTGCCGGGCGATCACGCATCCGGCCACGCGAGTCTGTACTCCATCCGGGATTCCATGGAGATCGCAGGCGCGCTTCACCTTCAGCGAGTCCAGCCGAGCGCGGCAGTAGCTCATCGGGTGCGGACCGGCGGTCATGCCCGAGCCGTGGAAGTCCGCGACCAGCCTTTCTTCGTCGGTCATCTGTTGCAACGGAGACGCGTCGGCCTGCTCCGGAATTGATTCGAGTAAGCGGCCCGCCGGGCGCGCGGCTCGTTCGACTTGCCAGAGAGCCGAGCGGCGATGGATTTTCCGGCCAAGCCCGTTCAGGGCTCCAATCTCGCTGAGCGTCACGAGTTCCGACTTCCGCAATTCAGGGACCCGCTTGACAAGGTCTTCGATTCCAGCAAACGGACACACCTGCCGCTGGCGGACGAGCGCTTCGGCGGCAGCCTGGCGCAGACCACGGACGTAGCGAAAGCCGATTCGCAGGCAGGGCGCTGGCTTGCCCTCCTTGTCTAGGTCACGTTCAAGCGTACAACGCCATTCTGAGTACCGTGCATCGATGGGTTTCACTCGCAGGCCGTGGCGCTGCGCGTCTTTCACGAGGGTGGCCGGACTGTAGAAACCCATGGGCTGATTGTTCAGCAGGGCGGCCGTGAATGCCGCCAGATAATGACATTTGAGGTAGGCACTCGCGTAGGCGATGAGCGCGAAACTGGCCGCGTGCGACTCGGGGAATCCGTATTGGGCGAACGACGTGATTTGCGTGATGATCTCTTCTTGAGTCTCGCTTTGGATCCCGTTCTGGTCCATGCCGTGACGCAGTTTCACCTCGATTTCGCGCATGCGGCTTTCCGACCGCTTGAAGCCCATTGCGCGCCGCAGATCTTCTGCTTCGCCGCCCGTGAAGCTGGCTGCGATCATCGCCATGCGCAGCAACTGTTCTTGAAACAAGGGCACGCCCAGCGTTCGTTTCAGCACGGGCTCGAGCGAAGGATGGGCATACACGACTGGCTCCCGTCCCTGACGGCGCCGCATGTAGGGGTGCATCATCCTGCCCACAATGGGGCCGGGGCGGATGATCGCGACCTGCACAACCAGGTCGTAAAACGTTGCTGGCGCATTTCGCGGCAGCGAAGACATCTGCGCGCGGCTTTCGACCTGAAACATTCCGACGGTATCCGCGCGCCGCAGCGTTTCATAAACCAGAGGATCGTCGGCGGGAAGCTGTGCCAAATCCAGCGGCTCCCGGTAGTGTTTTGGAACGAGTCCCAAACAGTCTTCGAGGGCCGCCATCATCCCAAGACCCAGCAGATCTACTTTCACAATGCCCATGTCGGCGCAATCGTCCTTGTCCCACTGCACGACGACGCGACCGGGCATGGTTGCCGGTTCGAGCGGCACGACGGAATCCAGCTGCCCCTGGCAGATCACCATGCCGCCAGAGTGCTGGCCCAGGTGACGCGGCAGGTCCTGAATGCGTTCGCACAATTCGCGATATTTCTGAACGCGGGGATGGCTAAGGTCTAAGCCTGCCTGATGAAACTGATGCTCCGTCGAATCGGTTGCATCCCGCCATCCCCAGGTGTTCACCAGGCTGGACAGCTGGTCCAGAGTCTCGCGATCGAAGCCCAGCACTTTTCCGACTTCGCGCGCCGCCGAACGGCCACGGTAGGTAATCACGTTCGCGGTCATCGCTGCGCCCAGCTGCCCGTAGCGCTGGTACACGTACTGAATGGCTTTTTCACGCTGGTCGCCACTCGGCAGATCCAGGTCGATGTCGGGCCACTCGCAACGCTCTTCGGAAAGAAAGCGCTCGAAGAGCAACTCCATACCTACAGGATCAACGGCCGTGATTCCGAGGGAATAGCAGACGGCACTGTTGGCAGCCGACCCCCGGCCCTGAACCAAAATTCCTTCCTCACGGCAGAAGCGAACGATGTCCCAAACGATCAGGAAGTAGCCGGCAAGCTTCAGTTTCTCGATTAAAGCCAGTTCCCGCCGAACCTGCCGTTCGGCGCGCTCGTAGAGGTTGTCGTTGCTCTTCGCCGCATAGCGCGCGCGGAAACCCTCCTCCGTGCGTTTTCGGAGGAAAGAATCTATCGTTTCGCCGGAGGGAACCGGGTATCTGGGAAACTCATAGCCAAGGTCCGCCAAGGTGTATCTGAGCCGTGCCGAGAGTTCGCCCGTGTTCGCAATGGCCTGAGGCAGGTCGGAAAACAGCCGAGTCATCTCCGCCGCCGGGCGAAAGTGACGCTCATCGTTTCGCTCCAGTAGCCGTCCCGCCGTTTCGAGCTGGCAGTGGTTGCGAATGCAGGTAAACACATCGAGGATCTCGCGGTCCTGGAAATGAGCGTAACGAACTCCGTTGGTCGCGAGCAGAGGCAAATGCAAGCCCTCTGCAAGGCAAACGGCAGCTTGGTTGCGCGTTTCTTCGGCCGGATCGAAATGGCGCTGAACCTCTACATAAACGTTCCTTTTTCCAAAAATCGTGAGAAGCTTTTCGATGTCCCGTCGGGCCTTTTCCGATCCTCCCTGCGCGAGTGACGCTGCCAGAATTCCTTCTTCGCCGCCGGTGAGGCAGACCAGCCCCTTGGCGCGTTCCGCGACTTCTTCCAGCGTCGCGGCCCCTGTCCCTTTTTCCTTTTCCCGCAGCTTGTAGCGGGTCATCAGACGACAGAGGTTCTGGTATCCGGTGCGGTTCTTGGCAAGCAGGGCCAGCCGGACCGGTCTCGAAGGAATCTTGTTTGGCATCCAGGACGGCATGCCTGCTTGAGTTCCGCACCCTTCCACGGAGATTTCCGCGCCCACATGGGCGCGAATTCCTGCTTTCTTGGCCGCCATGTGGAAGCGCGGGGAGCCGTAGACTCCATCGCGGTCCAGCAAAGCGATGGCTGGCAACTCAAGTCGTGCCGCTTCGCTAACCAAGTCCTCGGGCAGGGAAGCGCCCTCCAGGAAACTGAATGCAGAGCAAGAATGAAGTTCCACATACATCAGTCGTAGATTCCTTCGATAAACCAACGCCGCAAACGGAGGTCTCGGTAGATGCGATACAGGGCGGTTTCTTCCTCCGGAGGTTCACTCGCGACAGGTCGATAGGCGGGGCGTAGCGCCTCCATGAGTACATCCCACTCGTCTCTCGCCCACGCGGTTTCAGACCACCATTCCCCCTTGGTCCGCCACGGTCCTGAAAGTGCGAGGATCCGCCGACGTGCCCCCTCGCAGATAACGGCCGCCGGCTTCTTTTCGCGCAGCTCGACGCCAGCGGGAAGCGGAGGGCGGTACATGCGCAACGCGGCGGTCGTTCGGCGTTGCATGGTTGCTGTCCTCGTTGTGGATTCGGGCAGGACAAAATGAGTTTGCCGGAATGCGTCTGGGCGATGCGTATCGAGCAGCAAGGGTGATCCAACATGGTCATCACCGACAGTGTTCCGAATGCGGGCGAGCGTGACTTCCAACCGTTCCGGCTCAGGACTCAGCGGCAGGAACAACCCCAGTTGTCTTGTGCGTGGGCCTGCCGGTACGGCCGATATCCTTACTCCAACGACCGGGGCGTTCGGCGGATGGTTTTGCAGGTCCAGTTGCAACAGCTTCAGCAGGAATTTGCTTTCTCGAGCAGGCACGGGAAGCCGGAGTGTCCGGACATGGACAAGCGATTCTTTGCGTCGCGAACCATTCCCCTGCAGTGTTAGCGTGAGTTGAATTTCATTCGTTGCGAGGGCGTGCATCCTGAGCCGAGTGCACAGCTCATCGAGCAAGCGGTTCATTACAAACATCAGTGGCTCAAGCAATTCGACGGGGAATTCCAGGTCCAGGCATTCTGCAAACTGAAGCGGAAGGTCTTTTGGCAGCAGTGGTCTCGCGTCGGCGCCCCGCGCAACGAGCTGCCAGCGCCTGCCTTCCTGTCCAACCCGCTCGACCACGGCGATTTCGGGGAGAGCCGCAAACTCTGCGCAAGTATGAATGCCCCAGCGCGCCAAAGTATCCAGCAGCTCCATGGGGATCTTGAGCGAGGAGAGCGGAAGGGTACCGATACGTGCGGCTTCGTCCCCTGCGGGAATAATGGTAATGCCAGGAAATCCTCGGGCCGCACAAATTGCGGATTCCGCGTTCGCGGCAACCGCAACGTTCGCGTCGAATCCCACTTCCGCCGCAACTCGCTGCAGATCGCCGGCAATTTTCTCGGGCGACCCCAACAGTTTCTCGCAGCCAGCAATGTCTACGACTACCGTGTCGGGCAACTCTTCCTGGCCGCTGCCTTCCACGCGGGGCGAGATGGTCCAAGCGCAGTCGAGCAAGGCCGAATGGGCGGTTGATTCCTGAGAAAGCGAGCGCTGGCGCCACACAATGCCGGGACATACTTCCGCCTGCGTTTTTGTCATTCCGATTTCCACTCCGGCGGTTTTCGCTGCCGAATTTGCACCAAATACTTTCGTGAGCGGCGTAACTCCTGCGAAAACAGCAACCGCCTTGTTCCGAAGCTCCGGTTCCAAGCGAACCACGGCTTGTACCGAAAAATCGGGGACGAAAAGGCACGCGAAAGGCACGATGGAACTCCTCAGAGGAGGAACCGGAAACTGGCGATGAAACGGTGGCTTCTAAGAACTACCGGAGTATGTCCAGGAAAGGTAGGTGTATCCAGTGGGAGTCAAACCCACCAGAACAAAAGTCAGAGTTCTGTAGCTGGGATAGCCGGGAGGGAAGGAAACTGAACTCCGGAAATCTATCGACAAAGCCATCTTTGGGATGGCGAGCGAGTCATCGGGCCGTAACGAAAGTGAACGCACAGGTGACCCCGAAACTCTTACCTCAGAGGCCGAGCCCACTCCGGTAGGGCGCAGGCAGCATGGAACGTCGCAAACTGGCTGAAGCGGCGTGACACTCTGACGGGGCGGTAGCGACAGCACGATGACAAGGATGCACTGAGCAACTGGAGAAGCCCTCCTCGTCCCGTCGAGAAATCGGCGGAACAGGAACCTGTATAACCGGCAACACCGGGAAGTCAGGGGACGACGAGAGGGTGGCGGAGGGGCCAGTAGTAGCGTTGAAGCGGGGTAACGCCCGTGGAGCGAAGAGGCCCTGCTGTTGTGCAACAACAACTCCATCCATAAGGGAGGCAAGGGTGCGATGATAAAAACGCCCATTAGTTTGCAAGACCTGAGGAGGAGGATATACGTCAAGGCGAAGGCAGAACCGACTTGGCGCTTTTGGGGTCTATACGTCCACATCTGCAAAATGGAAACGCTTCACGAAGCCTACCAGTTGGCCAAGAGGAATGATGGCGCACCTGGGATCGATGGAGTCACATTTGAAGCCATTGAAGAAAGTGGAGTGGAGAGTTTTCTGAAGCAGATTCGGGACGAACTGGATAACAACACGTATCAACCTATGCCGGTGCGGAAGAAGGAGATTCCGAAGGACGGGGGCAAAGTCCGCGTTCTTTCGATTCCCTCGATCCGCGACCGGGTGGTCCAGGGTGCGCTGAAGCTTATCCTGGAGCCGATCTTCGAAGCTGATTTTCAATCGGGGTCGTATGGCTACCGACCGAAACGGTCAGCCCATGAGGCGGTGAACCGCGTCGCCCAGGCCATTATCCAAGGACAAACACGAATCATCGATTTGGATCTCCGCGCCTACTTTGACAATGTTCAGCATTCGCTGCTCTTGGAGAAGGTGGCACGGCGGATTCAGGATGCATCGGTGATGAAGCTCCTGAAGATGATCCTGAAGTCGACCGGGACAAAAGGAGTTCCCCAGGGCGGGGTGATCTCGCCAGTGCTCAGCAACCTCTATCTCACTGAGGTAGACCGTATGCTGGAAAAGGCGATTGCCACCACGCGACGGGGACAATACCCCAATGTTCAATACGCGCGATATGCGGATGATCTGGTGGTGTTGATCGACTCCCACCCGCGGCATGAGTGGATAGTCAAGGCGGTGGAGAAGCGACTGCGAGAGGAATTGGCAAAACTCAGGGTAGAAATCAACGAGGAAAAGAGCCGGATGGTTGATCTATCGAAGGGCGAGAGCTTCAGTTTTCTGGGGTTTGAGTACCGCCGCGTTCACAGTCGTACGGGAAAGTGGCGCCCCCACTATGTGCCCAAGCTGAAGAAGCGAACGGCACTCTTGCGAAAGCTGAAGGACATCTTCCAGAGAAACGTCAGCCAGCCCGTACATCGGGTCATAGAACTCATCAATCCGATTCTACAGGGGTGGGTGCGCTACTTTGCGGTGGGGCACTCGAGCCGGTGCTTTTCTTACGTTAAGCGCTGGGTGGAGAAGAAGATTCGGCGGCATTTGATGCGAGCCCGAGGGCGCAGAGGCTTCGGCTGGAAGCGATGGAGTAGTCAATGGCTCTACACCACACTCGGACTGTTTAACAACTACCGGGTCGTATATAGGGCCAATAGCTGAAAGTCGACCAGCACGAAGAAGCCGCATAACCCTTGACGAGAAGCACACAGGAAAGCCCAGTGCGGGAAATCCGCACGCTGGGTTTGTTGAGGCGGGGGCTGGAAACCAGCTCGCTCGAGTATGGCGCCAGTCCTCGACCCTACCCACAGACTGTGCGTATCCCAGCGGGCGAAACCGGCCGGCTCCAGCGTTCGGGAACGCACGAGTTCCCCCTCGACTTCGAAACCCTGGAAAGTCGAAACATTCGTGACCTTGGAAGAGGCAGCAAGGCCCCACTTTTCCCGCTTCCGGCAGCATCGCAGGGCCAGTGACGCACAACCCTTGGCGCAAGGCTCTTCTCCCAACAAGAGCAGGATGGTCGGCGTATTCTCCACGATGCGCTGGAAACGAAACCACGTGCTCATCGGAATTCGCCGCGCATCCACCCAGGAAATGTTTCCCAGATCTAGCACAACGACACCCCAACCACCGCTGTGCAAGAGGAGATCAGTCGTCTTCAGGGCTTGTTCCAGCCTCCTCCATGGCTTCGCGAAGGGCCACGGTGTGATGCCCGCTCTAGCGGGAGCCGTGTTCTGAAACTGCCTCCGTGGAAAATGCCGCCGACAACGAACATTGCCCCCGCGCCGGGGAAACTGGCGGTCCGGTTCTACCTGTTCTTCAGCCCAACCTGCGACGAGGCCGGCGGGCATGGTGCCCGCCAATGGAGGAACTGCAGTTTGCACTTCCTGAATACCCGTGTCGTCTATTCTGGCTTTGCCGTCCCTGACCAAAGAAGGAATCGAGTTTTCAACGCCACGCATTTGGTAGCGAGGATGTTGCCAGGCGAAGCCCGCCCTCTGCGCTTCGCGAGCTTGCCTTGGGAGTAGCATGTCGTCGCGCCTCGTCGTTCTTCCTATCCGCTGAGATGGAGGAGTCACAGAGGGCTGCTCGACCTGGTCGCACGCTTTCACTTCGTCGCTTCCGCAACGAACCCACAGCAGGCGCGCCAGATCTACCCCAGTGGCGGCCATAGACATTGGATCCAAAGAGTCCGACACATCCACGAGAGCACACGCCTGTTGCTGCCCGGTCGCTTGTGCCAGCAAAGCTAAATACAGGCTGGTTCGTCCCGACGAGCCGCGGCCACACAGCTCGACAAGAGAGCCGCGAGGGAATCCACCGCCCAATAACACATCTACTTCGGCAATCCCGGTGGCCTGGTACTCCGTAGGTATGCGGGCGCGGGCAGTAAACCCGTCTAGTCCTTGGGCGAACCCTCCTTGCTCAAGAAGTCGGTGAGATGCAGGAATCACAGCCATAATGTTCAATCCATGTTCGCTTTTTATTCGCCATACTCTATTCTAAATCGTCCCGGCCTGTCAACCCATACGGGGTGATACGGGTGATACGGGGTGCCCGCGGACGGCGTCTAAATGCTTCCGGAGGCTTGGCTTGTTCGAGGAATGTACGGGCGAACTCATTGGGCATTTGGTGAGGTTGGGGAGGAAGGTTCCTTAGCATAGTGGACCGCGCAGCGGCCACGACTTCGCGGATGGCCTGCGTTGCAATCTCCGGGCGGTCGAGATGAATCCAGTGTCCACTGTCGGCCACCACGAGTTGCCGCGCCTGCGAGGAGAGCTGCGCTAGGTCGCGCCAATCGGTGTACGGCGGCACATGATGGTCTCCCGAAAGTACGACCAGCGGCAGATCCCCAAGAGAGAGCGAAGCCGCGGTTTGCATAGCACTGAGTGGTAGTCCGGCAACGTACTGTGCAAGGCTCAGGAAACTTTTCGGCTGCGACCAAAACGCGCGGACGTTCGGCAGGACCGTTGCGGGTAACTTCCGAATCTCTCCTGCGATCCGTTGAACCGCCGAGGTCGCGCTGGCACCGAACGCACTCGCCGCAACCCACGCGAAGCGAGGTGAGCCCCGCGCCACACGCGCCAAGCAGAACCGTATTAACCCGAGTCGTGCCAGCCATGCGGCAATCCAAGCGTATCGCATGCCTACGTGGATTACCTTCAGTTGCTCTGCGGTCGGATTCACCCATTCGGCAGGGTGAATCGAATCCACCAACACCATGCCAACCACATCGTGGCGATACAGATCGGCAAACGCCCTTACGACATAGCCGCCGAAAGAATGTCCGACCAAAACGTATGGCCCGGGGACACCTGCCGCATTCAACAAGGCATGCAATTCCTTCGCAATTTGCCGTGCCGTGCGCGGCTCAGAGGTCGCATCGCTCCAGCCGTGTCCGGCGCGGTCATAACTTACCGCACGAGAGAACTGCGCCACTTCCCGCTGCACCTGGGTCTGCTCAGGCTGGACGCTCCCATGCCCGATTCGAAGACCACCGTCGGTGTGCCTTCCCCGATTACATGGATGTGCATCCTTCTCTTGTCGAATCGGACAAGGCGTCCGGGAGGCACAAACCGCCTACGGTCCCGCAATGTTCCAATGATTTGGTATACGGCGCCACACACCAGCACGACGGCGCTTGCGCCGAGGAGGAGCGCAAAAATCATAAGCGCTGCGTGCGCCCGCATCAGGTGAGCATCCGCCTGACACCGGTTTGGATCGCTAATTCCGCCCCGGTGTCGGCACGTGGCCAATCGACGAAATCGGCTGATTTGTCATTGCAGGCGGACGAGTCTCTGGGCTGCTTCAGCTGGCGTCTCTGATTCGTCGCGCTCGGCAAATAAGAGCGCCCTGCAGCTTGCCGCATCTCTGACGGTCGGCAACGGCACATCCTTGGCTGCAGGTTTTGCGCTGGGATTCATGCTGCTGACTACTCGATTTCAGCTCTTTTTCGAAGTCGTGGCGTAGAAAGCAGCCCATTGCTGCTCCACTTTAGAGCTCCCGCATTTTGGGCACTTGATCTTGCCTTTATCATGTCCGGCAACCGTAAGAACCAACGTGAACTTTTTGTTGCAGGCTTGGCAAAGGTATTCATAGTGGGGCATGGTCTCCTCCCCGAGGTAAAATCACCGACCATCTTATTCGCGTTGACATTGCAGAATCAATCCGACGCCACCGACGCGAGATGAGCCTTGCAAAGACAACTCTCCACCTGGTAGGAAAGCGCGCCATCACGGGCGACACCGCCCTGCGCCTCGCTCATTTCTTTGGCACGAGCGCTCAGTTTTGGCTGAATCTACAGAGCCTCTACGACCTGCGGCTCGCCCAGGAGAAGGTAGGAAAATCCATCAAGGCACTTCCCACGCTTAAACGGCGCGAGCTGGTCCACGCATGAAGGGTTACGCGAAGGATTCCGGGAACAACGGACCTCGGCCTGAAAACTGGTAAGCTCCTCGATCCCATTTCCCAATCAGCATCCAATGCTCTGTGCTTTGCGCCCCCTTTGCTTGCGTTTGGTGCCGGAGGAGTCGCTCCGGGAAACCCGCTGGGCAGATGTCCGGAAACACCACTAACCAGGCAGTCCGGAACAGCCGCGACCCTCGCAGAGGGTAAGGGCCGGTGCCAAGTCTTTCGATGGCTAACCTCCGATCCCAGTAACCTCGGTACCGGGTGGCACAACGTCGTTCCAGGGTGCCTCCTTGAGAAAGGTGATTTGAGTGCGCACTCGGCCGCCCGTAAATATTCATCCTCATAGGCTTGGTTGCTTGCTCGGAGCTGATCAAGCCTTTCTTCACAAGACCAGCCATGATCTCATAAACCTCGCGTTGCCGTGCGAGCCAGCCTTTTAGCTGCGCGTGATAGCTCTCATCGTTCTCAAAGCAATTACGTCATAAAACTGAAATTCTCTTTGACTATCGCGGGTCCATGGGTTGCGAAACGGGGGATTCCATGGATCATACGACCGGCTTTTCCATACTCGCCGAATCTTAGTTTCTCTAACCAGTGTGACATAGTGTCTAGGCGGCCAGCCGAACGGCGCCGGTCACTCGTTTTCATACCTCCCGTGTCTTGCCATGCTGCCCGCATCCGGTTATTGTACATACAATTATATTGACAATCTCAAATAGAGACTATATTCTGTTTTCGTCGCGACCAGCCTATGCGATTTGAATGGGATGAACAGAAGAACCGGCAAAACCTTCGCAAGCACGACGTTCGTTTTGAAACGGCCGTGCTCGTTTTCGATGATCCCTACGCTCCCACGCAACGCGACTTCACTTCTGAAGATGAAGAGCGATGGATAACGGTTGGAGCCATAGGCCCGGTTCGATTCTACTGGTCGTGCATACTTTCTATGAGAAACAAGGCGAAGAAATCATCCGTGTCATTTCGGCGCGTGCTGCTGAGTCGCATGAAAGGAGGGCCTATGAGGAAGCTCACAAAGGAACAGAAGCGAGACATCCGGACCATCGCCGCAAAAAGAGACGAGGACATTGATCTTTCCGACGTGCCCCCAGTTCTCGATTGGAGCGCAGCCGAAATCGGCAAGTTCTATCGGCCAAAGAAGAAACCGGTAACTATGCGTCTGGATTCCGACGTCATTGCCTGGCTCAAAGCTGATGGTCGTGGTTATCAAACGAAAGCGAATTGGCTGCTGCGGAATGCCATGCTTCATTTCACGAAAGAAGCGAGCATCAGTCGTCGGCGAAAAACCGCCCCGCGACGCGGTAAGGCCAGAGAGGGGAAGGGAAAAGGATGATTAATGGAACTGGTGGGATTGAAGGTCCTCCCGGACGCGCGGGCGTGACAGTGTAGGATTATAACCAACTAGGTAAGTATTTCTTCTGTTATATAGACCCCCAAATGGGTATTAAATACGCTCCGAATGCCGCCCGTGAAGCGCTATATGGACGCACCCGATGCGCTCGCTTGCCGAAAAACTCCGGGCACAGCAGACTTCGAAGCCTGGATACAGATGAACCATCCTCAGTTAAGACCCGTGTGTCCCTGGCGAATTGATACGGTGGCAGCCAAACGATTGGATCCGCGAAACGCGCTGCGATGGAGAAACACCAGATGATTTCCTTGGAAATTCTGCCGAAGGTGACTTGATATCGTAGCCGGCCTGAATCTTTGACAAATCAGGCAGCCACTGGTGTCTGATATAGGGCCCGACAGTGTGGCTGCCATCGAAACGAGTGGAGGTTTGCGCCTCGTCGCGACGCGGGCGTATCCGGCGTTCGCCCTTTCAATGAGGTATGTGTGCGATGGTTGTTGAAGTAGGTCCTGAAATCGAGCAACTTGTTCTCGAGATCTGCAGTTGTCCTGAAGAACGTTTGATCCAAATACTCGCGTCGAACGGTGCCGTTTTGTTGCGATTCCCGTTATGTGGCGCAGAAGCCAGAGCGGCCCATCAGGCTTAGTGCCCCTCGGCCTCTCCGCAACATAAGTTGCTTCGGCCTCCTCTATAGTCGGGATGGTTATTCAATCCCCAACTTTGGCGGTCGAAAATATTTCACCTCAGCAGCCCACTCCTGCAAGAGCGCCTGGAGTATTTGCAGCATTGCGCTAACCAAGGTTACGGCCTCAAAACCAGCGAAGCCCTGGTCCGAAGACAACGGACTTGTGACCTTCTTAGGCGGTCTCTGACCCTCGATCAGTTATATGGCGTTCGAGCCCGTAGAAGCAATTCCAGCTGCTGCGTTATCTGAACGAACGCCACATAACGGGAATCGCAACAAAATGCCTTTCCACGAACGGATGAGCATGAGTGTTCAACTGCGCCGCATGGCGATGACGTTTGCGAGTAACACATCCGTACCATCCGCTTTGCCAGCAAGAGTTCCAGCTGGTTTCCTACTGCCGGAACTGGGGTGAGGACAGGGTCTGGTTTCAGGACAAGCTTGGTCGCCTGCATTCATTACCGACAAGCTGGACTGACGCCGGCGCTGTCGATCCTTTCGTCGCCCTCGCAGCGGGGCGATCGCTGTTTCGAGTGGCGGACCTGATCGAACTAGCGCGACAGATCGACGGATGGAAGTCCGAGCGAGTCGAGAGAACTGTAAAGGAAAACATGTCATGCCTGTAAAGTGAATGTTGTCAGTGGTGCTGACCGCGAACTGTACCGACATCAAGGCAAACGCAAAATGTGAATATCATCTATCGCCGATTTGTATTGATTGTGGAGGGCGGGAATTTAAGGTGGGTCAAACTCGGGTGCGAGCCTAGTCCCACCCGACTTCTACTTTCATTGAGAGCCAGACAGGGAAAACACCGAGGCTGTTCTTCAAGACTTATAGTTTCCTAATTAAGCGGTCAGGATTGAACGACGTGGGTGCATCGCCACCAACGTTGCCGAGACTCTTCGCCCAGACGTGGCTCGCCTGAAGGAGTAGAGTCTCGACGGCTCCGAGGCCGCTCTAGGTGCTTGTTTTTCTTACGCCATACCTGGCTGCCCTTATGAAATCCTTATGAAGGCATCAGGACTTTCTCAGGCGTCATTCGCTAAGTTGTCCTTGATTGTGGGGAACGATTCCGTTCGTTGAATCGGTTGAAGTGAGACGAATCAAATCGTACGCCCCGTCACCCTGTGTGCCGTGACGATCACTGTTCTATCGACGATTTGTTTTCTCGCATGTGTCTTCTACCTTTGCGTCCTCTTTCAATGGATGCGAGACACCAAGGCCAAGACGACACATCTCCCTAAAGCAGATAACATAGGCCGAGAGACGTGCGAGAAGAAACTGCCGTACATCGTTGGTTCCTGGAGGGCTGCCGAAAACGACATGATCGAACTACGGTCACGTCGCTTCAGGTTCCGAGCATCAAAGAACATTCGCGCGGTCGCGAACCAGGATGCAATGAGTGCGAACGGATTGCGTACGAGAGGATCCTGGGATCGTTGAGGCTGGGCAAGAAAAAATAGGAGAGAAGAATGCACATTCTCAAGTTGAAAAGACTTGTGTCGCTGGTGTTGGTCGCAGCCTCTTGCGGAAGCGCGGTTCCCGTTGTTACGTTTGCCGACGACGGCAAAGGGGAACCCCCGGCCAAGCCAGCGGCAACAGCGAAGATCGAAGCGCCAGCTCTATTGACGGAGCGGGAGCGCTGGATGCTGGACCGCATGGAACAGCTCGAAAAGCGCGTCGCCGAGCTTGAAGCAAAGGGCCAACCGGCGGTTCCTTCCTCTAGCGAGCCCGCCGCATCACAACCGCCCGCGGCCGTGCCTGCGACCGCGCAGCCTGGCATCGGAGGAACTGTTGGCAGTGGGGAAGTGGCGAGCGTTGTCCCCTCGGCGGCCCTGCCCGCTACGCCTCGCACGCAGGAGAAGGTACGAACGAAACCGGCGAATGCGGAGCCTTTTGCCTTTGCCGACTTTACCTGGCTGACCGGCAACGCCCGCACGAAAGAATCGCCGATGGATTCTAAATTCTTCACCCCGGAAATTCGCGCCGACGTTGATTATATCTACGATTTCAATCATCCGAAGGACAACTCCATCGGCGGTTCGAGCGAAGTTTTCCGCGCTAATGAAGTTCAGGTAACGCAACTTGGCGTTGGGGGCGACTTTCACTACGACAATGTGCGCGCAAGATTAATGACCCAGTTCGGCTTGTACTCGCAAACGACACCGAGGAATGACGCAAGCCCTTCGCGCGGCCAGTGGAATCTGGACAATGCGTACCGCTATCTTTCGGAAGCTTATGGCGGCTACCACTTCAACGCGCTGCACGGGATCAACGTTGATGCCGGCATTTTCATGTCCTACGTCGGTCTGTTCAGCTACTATCAATTCGACAACTGGGCGTATCAGCCGACTTATGTTTCATCGAACACACCGTGGTTCTTCAACGGTGTGCGTGTTCAAATTTTCCCCACTGAACACCTGAAAATCGAGCCGTGGTTTACGAATGGCTGGCAATCCTACGGGCGTTTCAACAATCGGCCGGGTATCGGGCTGCAAATTCTGTGGCGTCCGAATGGCTGGCTATCGGTCCTGGGGAATCAGTATGCCTTGGGCGAAGATGCGCTGAACACGCCGGGCCGCGTGCGCTATCACACCGACGACAGCATCCAGGTCAAATACTACGACCATCCGGAAAATTTTGTCAGCAAAGCCGCGTTTACTTTCACCGGCGATATGGGTTGCGAGCACGGTGGTGGCGTCAGTTGCGCCGGTAATTCTGCGAAGGGTCCCAAGCAGAGCTTCCTTGGTTACATGATCTACAACCGCTTGTGGTTCGATCGCGACAAGTACGCGTTTACGCTGGGCGGAGGGAAAATCAATAATCCGGGACGCTATCTGGTTTTGCTGCCGCCCATCAATGGCGCTACTGCCGCCTCGGGAACACCGTATTTCACCGAGAATCCCGGCGATCCGTACAAGGCCTGGGATGTGTCTGGGACTTTTGACTGGATGCCCAGCCAATATATTACCTTCCGCTGGGAGTATAACCATCGAGCGGCAAACGTCCCTTACTTCTCCGGGTCCGGAGGCGTGACACCGCCTGCGGGCAACACGTTCGGTGCGCCGGGCGCGCTGGTCTGCCTCGACGGCAGCCTTGCACCCAGTACAGGGTGCGGCTCAGTCGGACTTTGGCAACCGGATCTTCGCAAAACCGAGAACCGCCTGAACATGGCGATACTCGTGAAGTTCTAGATTCCGGACCGGAGGAATGTGCTCATGCTAGACATCATCTTCTTGGCGGCGACAGCGCTCTTTGTTGGAGTAGCCGTCCTGTACGTGCGCGGCTGCGAACGGCTTAGATAGGAGCGAGTCATGAGTTTAGGGAATGCGGTACTGCTGTTCATTTGCGTCCTTCTCTGTGGCTACTTGCTCTATGCCCTGCTGAAGGCGGAGAGGTTCTAAACATGACCGCAAATGGCTGGTTTCAAATCGGTTTCTACCTTGTGGTGATCTTCTTGCTGACGAAGCCAGTTGGAATCTTCATGACTCGGGTGTTTAACCGGGAGAAGACATTTCTGGATCCTTTTCTGCGTCCCATCGAAAGGGTCGTATATCGGCTGACTGGCGTGGACGAGAAGCATGAGATGCGTTGGACGGAATACGCCATCGCCATGCTCTTGTTCAGCGGCGTCTCAATGGCGCTCCTGTACCTGATTGAGCGCACGCAGAAGTGGCTGCCGTTCAACCCTCAGAAGTTTCCGAACGTGGAGCCTGGCCTGGCTTTTGGCACAGCCGCATCGTTTACCACCAACACGAACTGGCAGGCTTATAGCGGCGAATCCACGATGAGTTATCTCACGCAGATGACGGGTCTGGCTTACCACAATTTCGCCTCCGCTGCAGTCGGTATTGTCCTCGCGATCGTGGTGATTCGCGGTATCGCGCGAAAGGAAACGGACAAGCTCGGAAACTTCTGGGTGGACACCACGCGCTGCTTGCTGTGGGTTTTGCTGCCAATTTGCGTCGTAGGTTCGCTGGTGTTTGTGTCACAAGGTGTTGTCCAGAACCTGAAACCTTACACCCCGGTACATTTGATCGAGCCACAGACCGTGCAGGTGACCGGAGCTGATGGCAAGGTTACCACGCAGACTGTGACGCAGCAGATCATTGCGCAAGGCCCCGTGGCATCGCAGGAAGTCATTAAGGAATTTGGCACCAATGGCGGTGGTTTTTTTGGAGCCAATAGCGCTCATCCTTTCGAAAATCCCACTCCCTTTTCAAACTTCTTCCAGCTGGTGTTGATTTTCGCGATTCCCTCCGGCCTCACCTACACCCTCGGCCGTATGACGGGGTCTCAGCGGCATGGCTGGGCAGTATGGGCGGCGATGGCGTTTCTCTTTTTCATTGGAGTGGCGACCGCGTACTGGGCTGAGGCGCGGGGGAATCCGCTCCTCGTTGGCGTGAATCAGAGCGCGAGCGCCCTGCATTCCGGCGGCAACATGGAAGGAAAGGAAGTACGGTTCGGCATTGCGAACTCCGCCCTCTTCGCGACCGTAACTACTGACGCCAGCTGCGGCGCCGTGAACAGTCAGCACGATTCGTTTACGCCCCTTGGCGGTATGGTGCCACTGATCAACATTATGCTAGGTGAAGTTGTTTTCGGCGGAGTGGGCGCAGGACTCTACGGCATCATCGTGTTCGTAATTCTCGCGGTGTTTATTGCCGGTCTGATGGTAGGCCGGACTCCCGAGTACTTGGGCAAGAAGATTGAATCGTATGACGTCAAGATGGCGATGCTGGCGATTCTGATTCTGACGTTCACCATCCTCGGCTTCTCAGCCGTTGCTATCGTCAAACCCTTTGGCACTTCGAGCATCTCGAACCCCGGCCCGCACGGTTTTTCTCAAGTGCTCTACGCCTACGTCTCGTCGACCGGCAACAACGGCTCGGCGTTCGGCGGCTTGAATGTGAACACCATGTGGTACAACACAAGTACAGCCGTAGCCCAACTGCTTGGCCGCTTCTTCATGATCATTCCAGTGCTCGCTATTGCCGGAAGTCTGGCGAAAAAGAAAACCGTTCCCGAATCGGCCGGCACGTTCCCAGTCACAGGCGGGCTGTTCGCTGGCTTGCTAGTGTCTACGATTTTGATCGTGGGTGCTCTCACGTTCTTCCCGGCCCTGAGTCTCGGACCGATTCTCGAACACCTGCTGATGTCCGCAGGCAAGGCCTTCTGAGGTGTCCATGGATTCCGTCGCCCAAGTTAGAAAACAATCGCTCGCTGACACGAAGATTCTCACTCGTGCAGTAACCGACTCATTTCGCAAGCTGGCCCCCCGCACGATGGTCAAGAACCCCGTGATGTTCGTAGTCGAGGTGGGTGCAGTATTAACAACGGTGCAGCTGGTGTGGAACGCCTTTCATCACGTAGGCCAGATTGGCTTCGGCTTGCAAATCACCCTTTGGCTGTGGTTCACGGTTCTTTTCGCGAACTTCGCGGAAGCCATGGCCGAAGGACGGGGCAAGGCACAAGCAGACACTCTGCGTAAAGCACGGGCTGAGACTCAGGCTCACCTGCTGACTTGCGATAACAAGATCGAGACGGTACCCAGCTCGAAATTACGCTCAGGGGACATCGTAGTCGTCACTGCAGGGGACTTCATTCCGGGTGATGGCGAGGTGATCGAAGGTGTGGCCTCCGTCGATGAATCGGCGATCACCGGCGAGTCCGCGCCAGTCATCCGGGAGTCGGGCGGCGATCGCTCGGCAGTTACCGGGGGAACTCGTGTTCTCTCCGACGAGATCAAAGTCCGCATCACCTCGAATCCGGGCGAAACCTTCCTGGACCGGATGATCAAACTTGTTGAGGGAGCCTCGCGTCAAAAAACTCCGAACGAAATTGCCCTCAACATTTTGTTGGCCGGACTGACCATTATCTTCTTGCTGGCAGTCGTAACGCTTCAGCCCTTTGCCATTTATTCGGGTGCTCCGCAGAGCATCTTCGTCTTGGTCTCACTTCTCGTTTGCCTGATTCCTACGACCATTGGAGGTCTTCTGTCCGCTATCGGCATTGCCGGCATGGACCGCATGATTCAGCGGAACGTCATCGCCATGTCTGGGCGCGCTGTTGAAGCCTCGGGCGACGTAGATGTGTTGTTGCTGGACAAGACGGGAACGATCACTCTGGGAAACCGGGCCGCCACGCAATTCTTTCCAGCGCCCGGCATCGAAGAGAGTCATCTTGCCGATGTCGCGCAGCTTTCCTCGCTGGCGGACGAGACTCCGGAAGGCCGATCCATCGTCGTGCTCGCCAAGGAGCGGTATCACCTTCGAGGTCGGGACCTTTCTACACACGCCGCAAGTTTCATCCCATTTTCCGCACAAACCAGGATGTCAGGCGTCGACCTTGACGGCCGCGAAGTCCGCAAAGGAGCACTGGAAGCAATTACCCGCTTGTGCGCCAGCCGCGGTCACAACATTCCTGTGGAGCTGCAGGTTTGTGTTCGTGAGATTTCGAATGCGGGCGGAACGCCGCTGCTGGTCGCAGAGAACGGCCGCGTGTTAGGCGCGATCGCTCTCACAGATATCGTCAAGGGCGGCATGAAGGAGCGTTTCGATCATCTTCGCGCCATGGGCATTCGTACCATGATGATCACGGGGGACAATCCGCTGACCGCCGCTGCTATCGCTCGCCAAGCGGGAGTCGACGATTTCCTTGCTGAAGCCAAGCCCGAAGACAAGATGGCGCTTATTAAGCGGGAGCAGGCTAAGGGGAAGCTCGTGGCCATGACCGGCGACGGCACCAACGACGCTCCGGCACTTGCGCAGGCTGACGTGGGAGTGGCCATGAATACCGGGACGCAAGCCGCCAAAGAAGCTGGGAACATGGTTGATCTCGATTCCAATCCGACGAAACTGATCGAAATCGTTGAAATAGGCAAGCAGCTCCTGATTACTCGCGGCGCTCTGACAACGTTTTCGGTCGCGAACGACGTGGCCAAGTACTTCGCTATTATTCCCGCAATGTTTGCCGCGGCGTTTCCTCAACTCGAAGTTCTGAACATTATGCGGCTCCGCACTCCAGAATCGGCGATTTTATCCGCGGTCATTTTCAACGCCCTGATTATCATTGCGCTGATTCCATTGGCTCTCCGAGGCGTGCGGTATCGGCCGGTCGGAGCGGCCGCGCTTCTTCGCCGCAACCTGTTGCTCTATGGCGTCGGGGGAGTCATTGCTCCATTTATCGGAATCAAGCTGATCGATGTGTTGCTGACGTATCTGCGATTTGTCTGAGAGGGCCTTCATGAAAAAGAATCTGCTCATTGCCGTGTGGTTCACCCTGGTGACAACCGTCATGTTTGGCCTCATCTACCCGCTCGGAATCACAGCGCTGGCGCAATTATGTTTTCACGACCGCGCGGACGGACAACTCATCTCGAAGAATGGAAAGCTTGTAGGCTCGAGAATCATTGGGCAGGCATTTACGGGGCCTGCCTATTTCCACTCGCGACCGTCTAACGCGGGAACTGGATACGATTCAACATCGAGCGGCGGCTCAAACCTAGCCCCTACCAACAAGAATCTGCTTGAGCGCGTAAAGGGTGACGTGCAAAAGCTTCAGGCAGAAAATCCAAATACTCCTATCCCGGTCGACCTGGTGACAGCCTCGGGGTCTGGTCTGGACCCAGATATCTCTCCAGCCGCCGCCGAATTCCAAATTCCTCGCGTTGCTCATTCGCGTGGCATGAAAGAAGAAGACGTGCGCGCGCTGGTCGAGAGACATACGAAGGGCCGTGACCTGGGATTCCTTGGCGAACCGCGCGTGAATGTCTTGGAACTGAATCTGGATCTCGACAGTCTTCATCCGGCGCGATAACGATCACGATTACGCCGTGGGGTTTTTTCTGAGGTTGTGTTTGGAAACTGAAACCGGTACCCCAGCCAAGGTTCGGTCAGGATGTTGCGAGGATGCGCCGGGTCCTTCTCAATTTTCTTGCGCAGTTGGTTTATCACTACGCGAAGATTTTCCGTTTGCTCGGCGTGATCCGGTCCCCAAGCAACCTGTAAGACCCTTTTATGTGTAAGCGGCTTTCCTTGTTGAATCATAAGAAGACGCAACACGTCGAATTCTTTGGGACTCAGGTGGACTCTCTCGCCGTGGACATTGACCATCCTTTTCTCAAGATCCACGCTCAATTCCGGGGTCTCGATTTTGGGAAGCGGCTCTTCGGAAGTGGAGCGTCTCAGCGCAGCTCGAATGCGCGCCAGCAGTTCTCCGATTGCGAAAGGTTTTACGACGTAGTCGTCCGCTCCCGAATCCAGAGCGACAACCTTGTCATGTTCCGAGTTGCGGACTGTCACCATGATAATGGGCCCTTCAAAGGACAATCGAATTTTGGTACAAGCCTCAAGCCCACTCATGCCCGGCATGTTCACATCCAGAAGAATCAGATCAGGGCGCTCCCGGATGACCATCTCGATGGCCTCCTGGCCGTCCTTTGCCTCCACGACGTCGTATCCATTACTGGAAAGAGTAGCTCGTAAGACGCGTCGGATTTGCGGGTCGTCGTCGACCACGAGAATGGTTGCATTGTTCATCGGTCTGTCGCGTTTCTGTGTACTCACCTCAGTGGGGTAAGCGCCGAACAGTTCGCTTTGAGCGCTCGCAAGCGTAAAGCACGAGCGGTAAGAAACGCCTGAAGGATTCCTAAGGAGTTCATAAAGGTATGACGGTTCTGGATCTACTTTTGGGCCGGCCTCTCGCGTCGGACGAGGCGCGCGCCGAGTGCGTCGGTCCGGCAACCGGAATTCCGATCTTCGGCTTGGATGCCCTCAGCTCCGCGGCCTATGGCACGGAGGCTGCCCTGACGCTGCTCATTCCTCTCGGCGCGGCGGGAATTGCCTACATGGTTCCGATCAGCGCCAGCGTCATCGTGTTGCTCAGCATCGTCTATTTCTCCTACCGTCAGACGATCCAGGCATACCCCGGTGGCGGTGGATCGTACACTGTCGCTCGCCAGAAGCTCGGCGTCTCTGCCGGCCTCCTTGCGGCCGCTGCTTTGATGATTGACTACATTCTGGTGGTCGCCGTAGGAATTTCCGCTGGTGTCGGCGCTCTTGTTTCCGCCGTGCCCAACCTGCAGCCGCATACGCTTGCCTTGTGCCTGGGAATTCTCGTGCTCATTACCCTGATCAATCTTCGTGGAGTGCGAGAAATCTCGGCCCGACGGGGATCGCTCGCTTAACCCAGCTTATCGGCTTCACATTTGTTCGTCCTTACGCTTGACGTAACGCGTACTTCCTGGTATTTTGAGCAGTGATCGTTAGCTATCGGGACAAGAGGACCAGAGAATTCGCCGCCGGGAAACGGGTCAAGCCATTCTCTGGATTTGAACGATCCCCGCGCCTGAAGCTTGACCGTATGGAAGCGGCCACGTCGCTGAGGGACCTTGCCGCATTGCCTGGGAACCGTTTTGAGGCGCTGGTAGGCGACCGCAAGGGCCAGTACAGCATTCGCATTAACGATCAATGGCGGATTTGCTTTGAGTGGGCCGACCAATCGCCGGGGCCCTCAAACGTGGAGATTGTTGACTATCACTAGGAGCATCGCTATGGCATTGACCGCTATCCATCCGGGTGAACACCTCGCTGAAGAACTGGAAGCACTCGATATGAGCGCGGCTGAACTAGCGCGAAAGATCAACGTGCCGACCAATCGCATCACGCAAATCTTGAACGGAACGCGCGCCATCACGGGCGACACCGCCCTGCGCCTCGCTCATTTCTTTGGCACGAGCGCTCAGTTTTGGCTGAATCTACAGAACCTCTACGACCTGCGGCTCGCCCAGGAGAAGGTAGGAAAATCCATCCAGGCGCTTCCCACGCTTAAACGGCGCGAGCTGGTCCACGCATGAAGCGTTAACGCGACGAATTCCGGGAACGACGGAGCTCGGGCCTGAAAACTGGCAAGCTCTTCGATCCCATTTTCCAATCAGCATCCAATGCTCTGCGCTTTGCGGCCTGTCTCTGGCGAATTGATACGGGGGGAAGTTCCAAGTCAATATAACGCAATAACGCAATGTTACATCGCCTTGAGAACCGCCGAATGCCTGCCGCAACCCTGAAGAATCATGGGCGAAATAATAATTCGCCAGCCACAGGTGCTGTCAAGTAGGTCGTTCACCCAATTCACCCAAAAGCCGGCAGCTGAGTTATAAGGTTTTCTGGCAGCGCAATGCCCGCTCGAGGTAAGGTACCAGGGGAGCGGGCGCGAGCCACCCCTGGCAGTCGATGTCCCCCAACAGGTCCAGCGCAGTTCCCACTGCTTGGGCTTTCGCTCCGTGTTCGCTACCGGGACCTTGAGCCGATTCAGGCCACTCTAGCGGAAGTTTACTTCGACACCCCCCGGGCCCGCCCACAGTAGCCAGGTAACCCTCTCCGAATGAACCACTTCTCTGCTCGGGGGCCTTCTCGGATATGTATTACCCTACGCTTCGGACCGATGGGAGTTCGAACCTCCCCGGTCCACCAAAATCCAAGAAAATGATCTCAGGTGATGAAGCCCGGAGATTCCAGATGTGGTATATATGTGGGCCGCCAGAATTTCCTACATTCTGTGAGCAATCAAGCTGAAGGATTTCGAAAATGTGTCATGCCGCCGTTTTCAGTCTTCACCGTGTGATCCTTCACACAGTTTTTGCGGGGACGCAATTCTTTGCCAATTTTCTCGCCGCTCAGCATGCGCACGCGGCCGCGCAAAGGTCCGGACAAATA